>MAAC01018578.1_pt1 | contig 37027 bp, 24 predicted proteins | sample 1115981 | NCBI WGS metagenome assembly MAAC01 (sample SAMN04961126, study PRJNA320927) | seawater metagenome | isolation source: sample BD02T64 sea water enriched with oil for 64 days | place: USA:Gulf of Mexico | collected 2013-07-27 | reverse complement strand
TGTACGTTTCCTCCATGCTTACGGGCTTCATGTAGGTACAATTGGCGGGAATAAAACCCACCGCCATTATTGATGGTTGCTACCATAAAGGCTAAGGGATAGTGTGCTTTGAGGTATAAACATTGATAACTCTCTACGGCATAACTGGCCGAATGTCCTTTGGCAAAGGCGTATCCTGCAAAACTCTCTATCTGCGTCCATATTTCCAATGTGTGCGCTGGTGGATTGCCTTTTGCATCGCAATTGCTAAAGAATTTGTCTTTTACTTGTTGAAATTCCTCTCGAGATCGGTATTTCCCGCTCATTCCTCTCCGTAACACATCCGCCTCAGCAAGGCTCAGACCGGCAAAATAATGGGCTACTTTAATCACGTCTTCCTGATATACCATCACCCCATAGGTGTCGGGCATAAGTTGGTATAAGGTGGGCGATTTTTCTTGCGCTAATTTCCGTTTCTCAGGGTTTCTATGCCGGATAATGTACTCCCGCATCATACCACTTTGTGCTACTCCCGGGCGAATAACCGAACTGGCGGCTACTAAATCTAAGTACTTGCTGACTTGTAGTTTCCGAAGTAACATTCGCATTGCGGGCGATTCAATGTAAAAGCATCCAATGGCGTTTCCTAGGCGTAATAACTCATTGGATTTCATATCTTTTTTTAATTGTTTAATGTCATGAATATCAAAGCCTTGACTTAGGTTATTTTGAGCGATTATATGAAGCGAATCTTTGATTTTTGCCAAGCCTCTTTGTCCTAAAATATCAAACTTATAAAGCGCAATATCTTCGGCTATATGCATGTCAAAATGGGTGGTAGGAAACCCTTTAGGAGGCATAAAAGTAGCGGTGTAGTAGTGAATCGGTTTTTCGGAAATAATGATCCCAGCCGAGTGAACGGTTAAATGACTCGGGAAACCTTGAATCAACGTGCTGTAACGTAAGATGATTTGTCCGATTTCATCCGCTTGGGTAGGGCTTCGTTGCAATTTGTCAATTTCGTGTGCAGGAAGCCCAAAAACCTTTCCGAGTTCACGTAGTACCGATTTATGCTTAAATGTGCTGTAAGCGGCTAATAGGGTTGCGTTAGGGAACCTTTCGAAGATGTAGCGCGTGATGTCTTGCCGCTCTTTCCATGAAAAATCAATATCAAAATCGGGCGGACTCGAACGAAACAGGTTAATGAATCGCTCAAAATAGAGGTCCAATTCCATCGGGTCTACATCCGTAATTCGAAGCAAATAAGAAATAATACTATTGGCGCCACTGCCACGACCTACATAGAAATAGCCTTGGTTTCGTGCGTATTTGGTGATTTTCCAGGCCACCAAAAAGTAGGAGACAAACTTCTTTTTAAGGATAATGTCCAGTTCCATGTTGATCCGATCCAGAATCGTATCATCCACCGTATCAAATCGGTAGGAAAGACCGTTGAATGCTAATCTTTTTAAGAGTCTGAAATCCAGTTCGTGGTTCCCCGTGTAGTGTTGCAGATTGTTATGTCCGTGGTCGTTCCCAAATTCAAATTCAATAGCGCAAGAACGAAGTAATTTGAAGGTGTTGGTAATCGCTTTCGGGTATTCTTGAAATAAAACTCGAAGCTCTTTTTCGGTATAGAAAACCTCGTCTGGATGGGCTTCTTCCATTTTATCAAGCTGACTCAATAATACGTTGGTGTCAATAGCACGCAACAAGCGATGAGCATTAAAATCGCGTTTAGATCGAAAAGTAACGGGTTGCATCACAACGAGTTTTTCCGAGTGGTTTTTCAGTGCGTCAAAGCGTAAGGCATTCAAGTTAGAAATCCGAATTCCAATAAATTCATTCGGTCTTAAGTCTTTGTAATCTATCGTTCCAAAAGGGTAAATGGTGTAGGCGTTTTTGAATTTTGGTGCTGGAGTTTGTATCTCTTCTTTTAAATGTAAGTGTTTTGATAGATAGTTATTTAACTCAAGCCATCCACAGTTGTTTTTAGCTATAGATACAAATTGTTGGTGCGCGCCATTCCTGAAATCTATCCCTGCCGAAATGGTAATTCCCTGGCCTTTGGCTAAACGAAGTAACTCCAGTAAAGCCGAAGTATTATTGATGTCGGTCAAAGTAAAATGCGTCACCTTAGCCTGTATCATTTCATCCACTAATTCACGAGGTGAAATAGTGCCGTATTTTAAACTGTAATAGGTGTGGTTGTTGAGATACATGCATTTCTTGTGCCGGAAGTCAGAAGACCGAAGTCGGGAGATCCGATATGAAATGCAAAGTTAGTCGATATATTTAACGAGTGTTGTTAATATATTTTACATAAGAGAGGGTTACACATGTATGGAGGCTTTTTTTGTTGGTTTTGCTTTATGTAAAAAGCACTATCTAATAAAAAGTGATTCTTGTATAAAGCATTTTGCATGTTTGAATAAGTTGTGGTTGTTGAGATACATGCATTTCTTGTGCCGGAAGTCAGAAGACCGAAGTCGGGAGATCCGATATGAAATGTAGAGTTAGTTGATATATTTAACAGGTGTTGTTAATATATTTTACACAAGAGGAGGTTACACATGTATAGAGGCTTGTTTTGTTGGTTTTGCTTTATGCGAAAAGCACTATGTGATAAAAAGTGCTTCCTGTATAAAGCATTTTGTATATTTGGATATGAGTATTTTGCGAGATAAGCATAATGTGTATGTGAAAAACACGGAATTAAGGTTTGTAAGAAGTTTAATGACTGATTTGCCTTGGGAAGAACGTCTGGTTGGAATTAAAGGGTCTAGAGGGGTAGGAAAGACCACTTTGTTGCTTCAATATATTGCTAAGAATTATGGTTTGTCTGCTGATGCGCTATATATTTCTTTAGATGATATCCTCTTTACAGAAATAAAGCTAGTAGATGTGGTAGATGATTTTGTGAAAAAAGGGGGGAAACACCTGTTTTTAGATGAAGTTCATAAGTACCCAAATTGGAGTATAGGATTAAAAAATATCTATGATTACCATAAAGAGTTGCGGGTTGTATTTACAGGTTCTTCTCTATTGGAAATGTTGAATTCTTCAGCCGATTTAAGCCGAAGGGCTTTAGTTTATGAGTTGCAAGGTCTTTCATTTAGAGAATATCTAGAGTTGTATTATCAAATAAAATTTGACAGACTTTCCTTGCAAGATGTGTTAAGTAATCCGGATATTTCTGCTGATATTAGTAATGAAATTAAGCCCTTAGCATACTTTATTGATTACTTGAAACACGGCTATTACCCGTTTTATAGTGGGAATGAAATTTTGTATTATAAAAAGTTGAATAGTGTAATCAATATGATATTAGAGATTGAACTGCCTCAGTTAAGAGGGGTTGAAGTGTCAAAAATTAATAAGGTGAAGCAGCTGTTGTATGTGGTTTCTCAATCTGTGCCGTTTAAGCCCAATGTAAGTAGTTTGGCAAGCAAAATTGGAGTGACCAGGAATACCCTGGTTGAATATTTGCGACATTTAGATGATGTGAACCTGATAAACTCCTTGAATAAAAGTTCTTTTGGGGTTAGTGTATTGCAAAAGCCAGAAAAGATTTTTCTAGAAAATACAAACTTAAGCTACGCATTGGGTGATGGTTTGGCTGATGTAGGGAATGTTCGGGAAACGTTCTTTTTGAATCAATTGAAATATCAAAACAAAGTTACTTATCCAGCAAAAGGTGATTTTTTGATAAATGGAAAATACTTGTTTGAAGTAGGAGGTAAGCGTAAAACGAATACGCAAATAAAAAACGAAAAGGACTCTTTTTTAGCCGTAGATAATTTAGAGATTGCGACAGAAAGCAAGATCCCTTTATGGTTGTTCGGTTTTTTATATTGATTCAATTAATCGTTTGTTTTTTTAGGAGATAGAGGATAATTCTTTCCATAGCTTGTCAAATTCGCTTAAGAATATTTTTGCAATTCTTGCGTTTGTTCCAATAGTAATATTTTCATAATTCCTGTCCGCTGCACTTCGAGTCCAGTTATAACTACCACTAATCACGGTTTCTTTATCGATGATGCAAAATTTATGGTGCATATGCCCTCGTGTACCGTCTACTTTGGTTGGGATGCCCATTTCTGCCATGCGTTGCACATCTGAGCCTAGGTCGTAAGTTTTATCATCGTCCGAGAGGATTTTGATGGCAATACCGCGTTTACTGGCGTTTATTATTTCATTCGTGATTTCGTTGTCACTAATCGTGAAAACACAGATGTGTAAACTTGATTTAGCCTGTTGGATTTGTTGAATAATACCCTCTCGGCATTGCGTTCCTGGACTGAAATATACCCGAGCATTACTTTCTTGTTTTTTAGGCGAGCTTAGTGTGAGCTTGTTTGCTGTTTCTACCCAGTCTAATAAGTTGCGTGCTGGAATGAGATCCACATGTTGGTTCGCAATCTTAAATATTTCACTACGTAAAACATTGAAATCTTGGGGAGATGGTTTTTTGTCTTTAATAAGTTGTTTGAGTTCTTTCTTCTCTCCGCTAACCAGTACATGGTCGGTAATAGATTGTTGGAGTAGTTCTATGATTTCATTCATTTATTTTGGGTTTTTAATATTTGGCTAAGTTGATTCTCCACATGGGTAAGTCTATCCTCAACACTTTGGCTAGGGATGTTTTTTACATTTTCAATCTTTTGGTGAATGGTATAAAGTTTCCCTTTGGATGTAGAATCGTATTTGATTTCTGTCTGTGAACCAATAATGGCCTCGTTTTCGGAGATGTATAGATATAATCCATTTTTGGTGAGACTGTTGGCTTCCGAACACGTAATAATTGTTCCTATAGAGAGGTGGGTGGTTATTTCGTTGTGAATTTCTATCGCAAGTTCCCCTGTAAGGAATCCAATAGGGTAATTCTGAGCAAAATCGTTAAATGGAAGTCGGTCGTTAATAAAAGCGTTCCAATTGCCTTTATTAATAAATAAAAATGGCTTCTCGCTAGTGGGGCTAGTAGGGGAGAGTACTGATTTCAGACTAAAGTTAGTTAATCTATTGACGGTGAGCTCTTCTGATAATAGAGCTTCCACAGGAATGCTAAAATATTTAGCTATTTGAAGGGTGATATCCGTCTTGGGTTCGGCTCTTCCTTCCTCATATGCCCCTATACTCGCCCGGGTAAGGTTAAATAAGTTAGCAAAGGCAGTTTGACTCAATCCTTTTGTGGCTCTTATTTTACGGATGTTTTTTCCAATTTTCGACATTTATTTAAAATTTATTGCTAATATTTTTGACAAAGCTAATATTTGTAGTACTATTGTATAACAAATTTAGCATTTTGTGTCAGACTTAAAAGGAAAGCCTTTAAAAATTGAAAAAATCCATGCGCAGGGAAATAAGATTTTTGGAGGGGTCAAATCAACAGAAAAAAATTATAGATTTGGGCGCCTTTGATTTTTTTAACAACATAAATAACCAGTAATGACAAATAGTTTTGATAAAGTAAAAGATTATGTAACCGAACTTGGACATTCTATTGTATTAGAAAATAAAGAAGATAGTATCTTAGTTATTGAAGATGAGAGTGTAGGCTTGAAGAATTTTGTGTTGGGTTGTGCGGACCCAATCTTAATTATGGAGCAACATATTTTGGATGTTTCGGATAAACATCCAGGTATATTTAAGAAACTTCTGCAGAAGAATCGTGATATTATTCATGGGGCATTTGTGCTCGATGAAACCGGAGAAAAACTCATATTTAGAGATACACTTCAAATCGGGACTTTAGATATTAATGAACTAGAAGGTTCCATTAATTCTTTAACCCTTTTATTGTCGGAATATTCTGACGAATTAATCCAATTTTCACAAAACAATTAAAAATTAAACAGATGAATTTTTTCAATAGATTATTTAAGATAGGACAGTCAGAAGCACATTCTGCAGTAGATAAATTAGAAAATCCAATTAAATTGACCGAACAAGGTATTCGCGATATGAAAGAGGATTTAGACAAAAGCTTACGTGCTTTGGCGGAAGTGAAAGCGATGGCCATTCGTTCCAGAAACGATCATCAAACCTATAGTGAGAAAGCGAAGGATTACGAAGGTAAAGCCATGTTGTTATTAAAACGTGCGCAAAAAAATGAAATGGATCCCAAAGAAGCGGATCGCTTAGCTACTGAGGCATTGAGCTTAAAAGATGATAACAATCGCTTGGCATCAGATGCTTTAAAAGAACAAGGTCGTTTTGATAAATCGGTAGGTCAACTCGATGGTAATATCAAAAAAATTAGAACCAATATTGGTAAATGGGAGTCTGAACTAAAAACCTTAAAAGCGAGAGTGAAGGTAAGTAGTGCGACTAAAAACTTGAACAAGCAATTGGCTCAAATTGATTCTTCCGGTACGGTTTCTATGTTGGAACGTATGAAAGATAAAGTAGAACAAGAGGAAGCTTTAGCAGAATCATATGGAGATATTGCCAATGAAAGCCGTAGCGTAGATGAGGATATCGATAAAGCATTAGAAGAGAATTCAGCGTCTAAAGCATCCGATGATTTGGCTGCCTTAAAAGCTTCTATGGGATTGGATAAGTAATATTCAATCCGTACCAACCTTATTTAACATTCATATGAGTTGCCCTTCTTTGGGCAACTCATTTAAAACTAATTCTACATGATCGAGCTATTTCATGCGTCCTTTTCTGGGGTGAATTTTATGCCCACCTTATTATTGGTCTTTGTTTTGTTTTACTGGATGCTAGTCATCTTCGGAGCGGTAGATGTCAGTTCCGTAGATGTGGACGTGGATATCGATGCGGATGTTGATATAGATGGAGCAAGTGAGCCATCCGTATCTTGGTTAAATGAAATCTTACGCTTCTTCAACCTCGACAAAATACCGCTTATGGTATTCTTAACCTTTTTAGCCATTCCAATGTGGGTGATTTCGATTATGAGTAATCACATCATTGGCAACTCTTCGGTGCTATTTTCATTGCTTTTATTAGTGCCTAATTTTGTGGTTAGTTTAATTATTGCCAAACCATTAACCATTCCCTTTGTGAAAATGTTTGTCTATCTAGAACAAGATACCGAAGGTTCTGATGACCTGCTGGGACGTGAAGGTAAAGTGGTGGTAGGTTCAGATGCTTCTAAAATGGGGCAGGGAGACGTAAATATCTCCGGGAATAGTTATCGAATAAATATAAAAACAAAAAAAGGATCTATTAAAAGAGGCCAAACAATGTTAGTAGTGAATCATATCAAAAATGAAGGATACTACATCGTTGAACCCTATGAAACGATTAACTAAAACTTAAAAAAAATTATAATATGGAAATGTTTGGAAATGTCACTTTTACGGTGATAATAATATTCGTAGTATTGATATTTGGCACTGCAGCGATGCTGGCTAAATGGTATCGCAAGGCATCTCAAGGTCAGGCTTTAGTGCGTACCGGTGTGGGAGGAACAAAAGTGTCCTTTAACGGAATTATGGTTTACCCGGTTTTACACCGTTTGGAAATAATGGATATCGCCTTAAAAACCATTTTGATAGAACGTAATGGATCTGATGGATTAGTGTGTAAGGATAACCTACGAGCGGATATTAAAGTAGCCTTTTTTGTTCGAGTTAATAAAACGGACACGGATGTGATCCAGGTCGCACAATCGGTAGGTTGTGAAAGAGCTTCTGATTTGGAGGCTTTAAATAATTTATTTGATTCTAAATTTTCGGAAGCCCTAAAAACGGTAGGTAAGAAGTTTGACTTTGTGGATTTATACAATAAAAGAGATGACTTTAGAGAGGAGATTTTGAACAGTTTAGGTACGGATTCGAATGGATATGTACTCGATGATGCCGCCATTGATTATTTGGAACAAACACCCATTAATCAAATGGATGAGATGAATATCTTAGATGCAGAAGGGATTAAGAAAATTATTGAAATTACCTCTCGAGAAAAAATTAAATCCAATCTAATTGAAAAGGATAAAGAGAAGATTATTAAGAAACAAAATGTAGAAGCGCGGGAAGCTATTCTTCAACTAGAGAAACAATTAGCCGAAACGGAAGAGCGTCAAAAACGAGAAGTGGCTAACATTAAATCTCGGGAAGAAGCGGATATCGCAAAAGTTCATGAAGAGGAAAAATTAAAGTCTGAACGGGCACGCATTATTGCAGATGAAGAAATTCAAATTGCCGAACAAAATAGAGATAGAGAGGTTATTGTAGCTTCTAAAAACAAAGAGAGAACCGCTGCTGTTGAAACAGAGAAAGTAGAGAAAGATCGCTTACTGGAGGTTACCGAAAGAGAACGTATCGTTACCCTAGCTCAGATCTCAAAAGAAAAAGCGATTGAAGAAGAGAAGAAGATTATTCAAGAAGTGATTCGTGAGCGTGTGGCCATTGAAAAAACAGTGGTGATAGAGGAAGAAAGTATCAAAGATACTAAGACCAAATCACAAGCGGATCGTGAAAAATTGGTCGCGATTACCAAAGCAGAAGAGTTGGCTGAGTCTGATCTCGTACAACAAATCAAATCGGCTGAAGCCGGAAAGAAATCTGCGGAGTTTAAAGCGGAGCAGGTTATGATTGATGCCAAAGCGGAACAAGATTCTTCTATTCAAAGAGCACAAGCCATTAAGGTAATGGCCGAAGCAGATGCAGCGCGTGAAGCGGCTACGGGAATTGCGGAAGCAAAAGTACTAGAGGCAAAAGCATTGGCTCGTGAAAAAGAAGGAGATGCAGAAGCATCTGTTATTGAGTCCATGGCATTTGCTGAAGCAAAAGCTATAGAAGCGAAAATGACTGCACAGGCCAAATCGGATGTCGAGATGGGGAGTGCTGCAGCTCAAGTAGTGGAAGTGAAAGCAGTAGCCGATGAAAAGAAAGGTTTAGCAGAGGCAGCGGTAAGCAAAGAGAAATACCATGTAGAAGCCGATGGAATCCATCAAAAAGCCGATGCCATGAAGCAATTGGATGGTGTTGGAAAAGAGCATGAGGAATTCAAATTGAACTTGGATAAACAAAAGGAAGTTGAATTAGCTCAAATTCATATCCAGAAAGATATTGCGGATGCCCAAGCAGAGGTTATTTCCAATGCATTGAAAACGGCCAAAATTGATATCGTTGGTGGAGAAACCGTGTTCTTTGATAAGATTATTGGGGCAATTTCAAACGGGAAAGCAGTGGAAAGAACGATTGATAATAGTGCAACTTTAACTGATTTAAAGGGGAGTTTAATGGATGGAATTGAAGGTAATTCCTTGAATGAGAAAATCAAGAATCTAATTGGCCAGTTTGGTATTAGTTCCGATGATCTGAAGAATCTGTCTATCTCGACTTTGATATTTAAAATGATGCAAGAATCTAAAAACCCAAAGACGGATGGTGTACTAAGTGAATTAATGACCGCAGTAAAAAGCGCAGGAATTGGAGATTTAACTCCAAATTCATTGGGTATTACGAAATAGAAAATACATACTTCTTTCTGTGTCTGCATTTCTCATTAGTTGGGGAATGTAGACATTACAGAGTATTTCGAGGGACTATTCCTTCTATTTTCCAATCATTAATTTATTTACATGTCAGATTCAGTAGAAGACGAAAATAAAAATACATCCACCCTGGAGCAGGGCACCTATGAAATTATTCAGAATAGGTTAAACAAACACGGGGATGAATTGCAAACTCGTCTAGCGGAATTAAATTCTGCTAGAAAGAAAGTTTTCGGTGCCGTAGAAACCAAACTGTTAGCAACCGAACGAATCACCACCGATAATAAGTGCATTCCTAGAGATATGGTTTCGATAGGCGACCAATTCATTTTTGGGTACAATGTGCATATGGGCTTGCGGACCGAAACACATATTAATGATGTATTTAGTGTATATGAATACCAAGAACATGCGTTTCATGTTAAAGACAATAAGCTGATCAACTCCGCTAAATTTTTAGCCGATTTTAGCGAGTTATACAAATACTATAAAGAAACACAGTTTTCAAAATTTGCAGAACTAGGTCCGTATCTCTACATGGTATTCCAAATCGGTAAGGATGCCAATGACTTTAAGTCCTTTAAATGGCGGGTATTAGAGGAGGGCTTAGAATACATCGATAATCGGAGTGATCATGAGGTTGTTTATCCCAATCAACATGAATTTACATGGAAACGGACGACTCGAAATATGTATCGGGATGGTATTCATCCGCATATTTCTATCGAGGATCTGGTATTTGTAGAAACCGTAAAGGGAGATTTAACCATCAAAATTGAGGATAATACAGCGGATGGTAAAGGAATTTACAATGAACCGGTAGATTATGCCGATCAAACTTTAGATGATGCCGAGGTTTTTTACGCTATTGTTGGAAATCTAGTTTTTCTAAAAATTAAACCCTATAAAGAAAATTCTTTTCGTTACATAATCTACAACAGTAAAATCGCGGAAGCAGTTCGAGTAGATGAAATTGGAAATTCATGTGTGTTATTACCCGATGATCATGGGGTCATATTCCCCAAAGGGTTTTACCTACAAACCGGAGAGTACAAAATTTTTGATTTGGATAGTGCACCTATGCAATTTCAAGAAACCGTTGCTTCCCCTAATGGAGAAGACTTCCTGTATATTTTTAGTGATCTTCAATCCGGAACTTATGCTTTGTTGTTATATAACTTGATTTCTCAACAAGTCAATATTCCCACCGTTTGTCACGGTTACTCTTTGTTCCCAGATGGAGAATTATGCTATTTCAAAGGAGAAGAAGACCCTCAGAATCATCATGTGGTTCAAATATGGCAAACCCCATTTGAAAGTAATAATGAACCAACAACCGTAAATTCAAGCTCTTTAATCGCTAAGATTGGGAATAAAGATGTGGTGCGTGCCATGGCCGAATGCCATGAGGTATTGAACTTGCTCTCTAAAGAGGATTCCTACGCAAATCTATATGTCGATTTAGTTAAGAAAACCACCGATATAGTGGATTCGTACTATTGGTTGACGGATTCTGAAACCCAGAATTTATCGGAGCCATTACTAGAGATAAAGGCTTCTGCTTCTTTAGCTATTGATGAATTTGATAAGGTGGTGAAAATCAAAAAAAGCACCTTAGAAGAGCAAAATAACTTTAGCATCAAGTTTAACGATTTGATGTCGGATATAAAAACCGCTAAAAAAGAGCATGTTAACGAATTTGTGCAATTAATTGCCCAATTACGTGTGGCTCGGGGAGAAGTGATTTCCTTAAATGATTTACGCTATGTAGATGTAAATCTCATCCAAACATACGAGGAAGAATTAGCCAAACAAAACGAAAAAGTTTCGAATCAATGTGTGGATTTTCTTTTAAAGGAGGGAGCTTTATCCTTTTACCATGAAAAAATTGATGGTTTTAATCATTCCATTGAAACGGTAAAAAAAGGGATTGAAGTAAGCGAGCTGGAAGAAGGTGTTTTGAGAACATCTAAAGAACTCGAAATGTTAATTGAGGTAGTCAGTGATCTAAAAATTGAAGATGCGACCCAAACCACAAAAATCATTAACAATATCTCGGAGATCTACTCTCGATTCAATCAAATAAGTGCGGTACTAAAACGGAAACGTAAAGAACTGCAATTGGAGGAAGGCGAGGCGGTATTTCATTCGCAATTGCGTTTAATTAGCCAGGGAGTTGTCAATTACTTAGATATTTCGGATACCAGTCAGAAATGTGAGGAGTACTTGACCAAATTACTGATTCAATTAGAAGAACTAGAAGGTAAATTCAGTGATTTTGACGAGTATTTAAAGAAGATTTCCGAAAAACGAGAAGAAATCTATAATGCCTTTGAATCTCGAAAGGTATATCTCATCGAAAAACTTAATAAGAAAACCGCCAGACTACAATCTTCTGCCGATCGCATTATTTCTGGCGTAGCCAGTCGTTTAGCAGCCTTAGATAGTATGAATGCCATTCATAGTTATATGGCCTCCGATTTAATGGTGGATAAACTTCGGAACATTATTGACGAACTTATCGAGATTGGAGATACCGTAAAATCGGATGATATTCAGAGTAAACTGAAATCCACGAAAGAAGAGGCGGCACGTCAATTACGTGATAAAACGGAATTATATTCAGGGGAAGGAATTATCAATTTTGGCAAGCACCAATTTTCTGTCAATAACCAAAATTTAGATTTATCGATCGTACCTCGTAATAAGGAAATGTATTTCCATATTACAGGTACCAATTTCTTTGAGGTAATTGAAAAAGAAGAGTTCTTAGCTACCCGTTCGGTATGGGATCAGGTAGTCGTTTCCGAAAACAAAAACGTGTATAGAGCCGAGTATTTGGCTTGGATTGTTTTTGAAGAATTACGTAATCCACCGCATGTAGTAGCCGATGTGATTACTTGGTCCGATGAGAAACTCTTGGACTTTGTGAGCACAATCATGGCCCCCCGTTACGAAGAAGGCTATGTGAAAGGGGTGCATGATCGGGATGCTTTGGTCATTTTGAAAGAGCTCGTTCAAATGTCGCATTATGGTGGGATTTTAAAATTCGCTCCCAATGTCCGGGTATGTGCTGCGTTTTATTGGGAATTGTATGTGTCTGATGATACCAAAGCTTTGATTAATCATCAAATCAAAGCCGTAGGAAACATCATTGAAGCTTTTCCAAATACCCGTGTTTTTGACGATTTAATTCAAAAATTAGCGGTGGAAATTAAGGGATTCGCCACTTCCGAGCATCTGTTTACCGAAGTAGATATGTTGGAGGCCTCTCGTTATTTGTTTATTGAATTAGCCACAAATAATACCTTTAGTAATGGTAAGGAAGCGATTGATTTATGTACCGGTTTTCAAGATTATCTGAATGATAATCAGTTAAGTAAAACCTTCAAGACTTCCGTAGGGAGTTTAAGTAAATCAGCTGCAAAATTCTCTATTGTCAAAAGCTGGCTAAAAGCCTATTCTGAAACAGATACAGCGGTAAGTCCCGATCTGATTAATGAAGCGTCCATTTTATTAGTCACCCAATCGGTACATAAAAACCAAATGGTAGATACCACTTTAGTGAAGTCTGTAACAGGTTTGAATGGCACCCATCAACGGGTGGTTAACCAAAAAATGGTGGTTGATTACAAAGAGTTTACCGAACGATTATCTCAGTTTATGGCGGTAGATATCCCTGCGTTTATTCAGTTTAAAAACTTAAAAAAACACTATATAGAATCGTACAAAGAAGATTTAAAACTAGCGGATTTAAAACCCCGAGTAATGAGTTCCTTTGTACGGAACAAATTAATCAATTCGGTTTACCTTCCCATTATTGGAGATAACTTGGCCAAACAAATCGGAACTGCAGGTGAAAACAAACGGACCGATTTAATGGGAATGTTATTACTGATTTCTCCTCCAGGTTACGGGAAAACTACCTTGATGGAGTATATCGCTAGCCGACTCGGTATCATATTCTTAAAAATTAATGGTCCCTCTCTAGGGCATGAAACCACTTCGTTAGATCCCGAACAAGCACCCAATGCGGGAGCTCGTGAAGAAATTCAAAAACTTAATTTAGGTTTTGAAATGGGCGATAATGTCATGATTTATTTGGATGATATTCAACACTGTCACCCGGAGTTTTTGCAAAAATTCATTTCCTTAAGTGATGGGCAACGTAAAATTGAAGGGGTGTATAAAGGACGTTCAAAAACATATGATTTAAGAGGGAAGAAAGTATGTGTGGTGATGGCGGGTAACCCCTATACCGAGAGTGGAGATAAATTTAAAATTCCAGATATGTTGGCCAATAGAGCGGACATCTATAACCTCGGTGATATTATTGGAGATACCAGCGATGCCTTTGAATCGAGTTACATCGAAAACTGTTTAACCTCCAATGCTACTTTGGGTAAACTTGCGGGTAAAAGCCAAAAAGACCTGTATACCCTGATCAAGATGGCCGAATCAGGAAGTAGAGACGGACTTGATTTTGAGTCGAACCATTCGGTGGATGAAATTAACGATTATGTAGCTGTTATTCAAAAGCTATTTGTCGTGAGAGATGTAATTTTGAAGGTGAATATGCAATACATCAAATCGGCCGCAATGGAAGATCAATATCGAGTAGAACCGTCTTTTAAATTGCAAGGCTCGTATCGGAATATGAATAAAATTGCGGAGAAAATTATTCCTATAATGAATGATGCGGAATTGAAAACCATATTATTGAGCGCGTACGAAAGTGAATCGCAAACTTTAACAACTAGTGCAGAAGCCAATTTGTTAAAGTTTAAAGAAATGGTAGGTTGGATCACTCAAGAAGAACAAATTCGTTGGGAAGAAATCAAAACGAAGTTTCAACGAAACCAGAAGATGCAAGGCTTTGGTGAAAATCAAAATCAAATGACGATGATATTAGCACAAATGGAGTCGGTATCGGATGGATTAATAGGAATTAAAGATGTATTATCCGATTCAAAATAGGAATGTAATTAAATAAATCATGAGCATATTAAGAGTCGTAATAATCGTGCTAGCCGTCATGCTAATTTATCAATTGGCATTTAAAGTAGGGTTTATTGTTTTGATTTTAGGAATAGGAGCCTGGATTGGATATCGCTATAAAAATAATAAGTTTAAATAACCATAAAATAGAATATATGACCACTAAAGAAGCCAAGAAATTTCATGTTGCCAATTTGATTAAAATCGCTAAGGCAGATGGTAAATTAACCCAAGAAGAAGTGATTTTCGTGAAATCTGTCGCCATTAAATTAGGCGTGAGTAGTAACGAATTTAATGAAGTCGTGTTGAATATAGAATCTGTAAAGGAAGAAACTCCGGTGACCGCAGAGGGAAGAATGAACGCTTTGTATGATATCCTTACCATGATGAGTTTAGATATGGATGCCAATGAGGAAGAAATCAAAATTTGTGCCCATTTAGGCGAGCTCATTGGTTTTACCAAGGAGCAAGTGGATAAAGCCATTAAACTTAGCGTAGATAACGTCAATAACGTAATAACCAAAGATCAAATAGCTGCGGCTATCGCGTAATTAATAAATCAAGGCCAAAGTTTTCTTTGGCCTTTTTTAAAACCCAATCAAATGAGTACCGTAACTGTAGATGCTAAAACCTCCCTGATTCTTGCATTAATAAAAATGGCAAGAATAGATGATCATGTGAATCATTTCGAACAAATGAATATCACCATGTTGTCCAATACATTAGGGGTGGATCATGCCATGATTTCTGTAATGAAAAATGACTTGGACTCCTTTGAAATAATACCCCCAGAAACCTATGAAGAAAAGGTGGAGTATTTTTGGCGCATACTAACCATGATGAAAATGGATATGCAAGCGCATGATAAAGAAATTAAGCTATGTTCGGAATTAGGTATTTCATTGGGTTTGCCTAAACATGAAGTGGAAGCATTGACCAGTTATATGGCCAATCACTTGAATAAATTTATCAAATTTGAAAAGTTTGAAGAAAAATTAACGGAGTTAAAAAATACCCCTGGTTTTGAACCGGAGAAAAGTTTAATGATCCGTTTATTGGATTGGTTATTTTAACCATGGTATAATCTAAACTTGAAGTCTATTTTTGTGGGGTAGTTAAGGATCGAAACAGTGGGGATATAATGAATGAATTGGGTGTACATATTTTGATGGAGTTTTCGGATTGTTCCGTAGAAACATTGGATGATTTAAAACGATTGGAAGTCGTTATGGAAGAAGCCGCATTAGCGTCTAAAGCTACCATTATTAAGTCTGTTTTTCATCAGTTTGCTCCCCAGGGAGTTACCGGTGTAGTAGTAGTGGCAGAGAGTCATTTAGCCATTCATACCTGGCCAGAACACGGGTATGCTGCGGTCGATTTTTTTACATGTAATACCAGTATGGATTACTTGAAAACGTACCATTATTTGGTCGATAAACTACATTCCAAATCACCAAGTTACACCACCGTTAAACGTGGCTTTATTCCTCAGTTAAAAGAAGCAGATGGGGTATAAGAGCTTAAAAAAACGGTGTTACCAGGTCCTAGAAAAGGGGGCGAAAGACGACCTTTTGAGTAGGCGGGTAGATATTTTTATTGTCACTTTAATATTCTTGAATGTCGTTTCAGTAATTGTGGAGTCCGTGAAATGGATTCGTACCGATTTTGGCGATTATTTTTTGGTCTTTGAGTGGTTCTCAATTGGAGTGTTTTCTATCGAATACCTCTTAAGGATTTGGTCCATAACCGAAAACCCAAAGTACCATAAATCCATTACTGGTCGGATAAGTTATTTCTTTTCCTTTTACTCCTTGGTGGATTTAATTTCATTCCTACCTGCTTTCTTGCCGTTCTTTATAAAAGCGGATTTCAGAATTGTTCGTGCAATTCGTTTATTACGATTGTTTCGATTATTGAAATTATCGAGATACAATAAAGCTTTTAAACAGATTAAAAGGGTAATGGAAACCTCTAGAGAAGAGTTGGTTGTTTCCCTTTTTGCCGTATTAACCTTATTGGTGATTTCCTCTAGTTTGATGTATTTTGTAGAGAACGAAATACAACCAGAAAGCTTTTCGAGTATCCCTGCTACCATGTGGTGGGGGGTAGCCACTTTGACTACCGTAGGTTATGGAGATGTGTATCCCGTGACCGATTTAGGTCGTTTTTTGGCGGGACTTATGGCCATTTTAGGAATTGGAATATTTGCACTCCCTGCGGGAATTTTAGCCAATGGATTTGCGGCTTCTAAACCAGAGGAATTAAACGAAGAAGAAAAAACTAAAAAACAGGTATGTCCCAATTGTGGATGTGAACATTAAAAATTAAGATTATGGGAATATTCGACTTTTTAAAGAAAAAGAAATCAGAGGTTAAAATAAATTTCACCTTAAATGAGCTAGAAAAAGGCTTCATGGTAGATTATTTTATGAAAACCTGGGAAGTAAAAAAGGTATATACCTACGATTGGGGAAATAATTTCTTTTCAAAAGAGTATTTTATGGATGCCGGTAATGAAACCATGTATTTGAGTGTGGAAGAGGAGGATGAATTAGTTTGTTCTACCTGGCAAAAAATTGCTATGGAAGATGTGAACTCTAATTTAGTTAATCAAATTACCAAAAATGATGAAGCTCCAGATAGGTTAGATTATAAAGGAAAAACGTATTATCGTAAAGAATCTAGTATGGGTATTTGTTATGAAAATGATAACGAAGAGGGTTCAGAACTAGTGAATTGGATGTATGTAGAGCCAAGTTCAAAAGAAATGCTCTCTATTGATAGATGGGGAGAAGAAAGTTATGGTGCTGCGGTAGGTAGTTATATAAAGGAATTTGAGTTTTCAAATATTTTACCTCGTTAATAAAACTAAAATGAGATTGAAATTAAGAATTGTAATCGGGTTAGTAGGCATTATGGCCACTATGTTGGTGAGCTGTGGGGGCAAAAAGTTTGAAAAAACACCCCTGGATAAGTACATTATTGAATTTGAAGATGAACCGGAATACTCGGTAATTCTAGCCGATATGGATGTGGATGGAACTTTCTTCAAAACCTATAAGCATAAGTATAAGGTGATCCGTGTGAAGGATTCTCTTCCCTATGAAACCGCATCCAATTGGAAAGAAGTTAATAGTGATTTTTTCCGGAAAAATGAGAATAATCTCGGGATGACTGTATTGGCTAAAGATATAAATGGCAAACTTTCTAAAGTAGCGGCACCTCCTGGGTATCGCTATGTAGGGGATAGGCATTATGGGGAATGGAGAAACCATAACGGGAATTCATTTTGGGCTTTTTATGGCCAATACATGTTTATGTCGCATATGTTCGGGATGATGCATAGACCCGTTTACAGGGGCGCATATAATTCGTACCGTACGGGTGGGTATTATGGTTCTAGAAACTATTACGGACCTAAGCAGGGTACCGGACATATGTATGGAACGAATTCGGCTCAAACTAAAAAATCTAACCCTAATTTTTACAAACGTAGAGCCAGTAAATCGGGATGGTCAGGTTCTCGAAGTCGTTCTGGAGGAAGATCCAGAGGTTCTGGTTTTGGAAAATAAGTGAATCGTTAATCTGAAAAATATTAAAATTATGGAATTCAATTTTCTAACTACTTTAGATAATTTATTGACAGCTTTAATCTATTTGTTAGTCAGTTTCTTACTGTTCTATATTGGTAAAAAGGTATACCAATTGTTTCATAGAGACATTGATATGGATCACGAGTTATTAGAAAAAGATAATCTTGCTTTTTCATTTGCTAACGTAGGGTATTATATCGGTGTTATTATCGCTATTTCTAGTGTGTTTGCAGGTTCCGGAGTGGACCATTTGCTAGATAACGTGATTAATATCATGGCATATGGTTTGTTTTCTATTGTTCTTTTAAACTTATCGGTATTAATCTCCGACAAAATAATCTTAAATAAATTCTCCATAAAAAAGGAAATTATTGAAGATGAAAATGTTGGAACTGGGGTAATTGAAGGAGCCATGAATGTGGCTAACGGACTAATTATTCATGGGGTATTAGCCGAGAATCAAGATAATTATGGCGGAATAATTTTGTTATGGGCCTTGGCTCAAGTATCTCTTTTATTAGCCAGTAGAATTTACAATTTAATCACTCCGTATGATATTCATGAGCATATCTTAAAAAAGAATGTAGCGGTAGGAGTCGGTTTTAGTGGGGCTGTTATCGCCATGGGTAACTTGGTTCGTTTTGGCGTGCAAATGGAAGCGGATAGCTGGTTTTTGGTAGGTGAAAACCTGGTATTAGAAACGGGCATTGGATTGGTGCTTTTACCCATCGCTCGTTTATTAGCGGATAAGATTTTACTTTCAAAAAGAAGCTTGACCGATGAAATTGTAAATCAAGAAAAACCAAATGTGGGTGCAGCTATCATTGAAGCTTTTGCATACGTAGGTGGTTCCGTTTTGATCTGTTTAAGCTTCGCTTAATCAAGCCATAATAGTACTTGGTACATGAAAAGTAAGAATGCAATATGGTTAAAATTAGCCATTTTTGCTACCGGAATATCAGGGCTAACGTCTGAGTTTATTCTCTCCACATTAGCGTCCTATTTTATTGGCGACACCATTATTCAATGGACCGTTGTATTGTCCATTATGTTATTCGCCATGGGCGTAGGTAGCCAGGTGAGTCGTTTTGTAGATAAACATTTACTGGTCACCTTTATTGCTGTTGAATTTTCGCTTTCTCTTTTAATCAGTTTATCCCCTTTATGGGTGTTTTCCATAGCTGCAAAAACAGAGTTTATTCATATCGTTATATATGGATTGGCCTTACTCGTAGGTTTTTGTATTGGATTTGAAATTCCTTTAGCGACTCGTTTAAACGAAAAACATGAATCCTTAGATAGAAACATTTCTAACATCATGTCGTGGGATTATGTAGGGAGTTTAATTGGAGGTTTGTTATTTGCTTTCTGGGGGTTGCCTCACTTAGGAATTACCAATACCGCTTTTGTTTTTGGAGCCTTAAATTTTGTAGTCGCCCTCATTTTATTCGAACGTTACAAAAGTTATTACCCCGAATTTAAAAACGGGGTACGCGCTGTATCGGTTGGAATTATCGCCTTATTGTCGGTTGCCTATCTGTATTCCGATCAAATCATGTTGTTTGGCGAACAATCACGCTATAAAGACAAAATTGTATATTCTGAACAAACGCCATTTCAAAAAATAACGGTCACCCAATGGAAAGAACATTTTTGGCTGTTTATTAATGGAAATCAACAATTAAGTACCTTTGATGAATGGTTGTACCATGAGCCTATGGTGCATCCAGTTATGGCCTTAACTCCCGAACATACCGATATTCTAATCATTGGTGGGGGAGACGGTTTTAACGTAAAGGAGCTGTTGAAGTACTCCGGAATCAAAAATATTACCCTGGTAGATTTAGATCCTGCCATGACGCGTTTGGGTAAAACCTTTGAAGGGTTGTTAACCTATAACGATTCGGCTTTATACGACTCCCGGGTCACTATTTTAAATCAAGATGGATTTCTGTTTTTAGAAAAAAGCCAGTCCTTTTACGATTTAATTATTGTTGATCTTCCAGATGCTAAAAACATTTCGTTAAATAAACTCTACACCCGTGAGTTTTATCAAATGGCCTTTTGGATGTTACGTCCCAACGGACACATCATCACCCAGTCGGGGAGTCCCTATTATGCCACCAAGGCTTTTCATTGCATTGAAAAAACCATGGCCAATGTTGGGTTTAATACTTTGCCTTTACATAACCAAGTGCTTACCTTGGGGGAATGGGGGTGGATTATTGGGAGCAAGAGTTTAACTAAACCTCAAATGATCCATAAAATGATGGAAACGGATTATTCGTCTTTAAACAACAAATGGTTGAATCAAGAGTCTATTACGTTGATTACTTCCTTTGGGAAACCGCTGGTAGATACCGCCAATATTCAAATTAACACCATTAATGATCCGGTTCTGTATCGGTACTATTTAAACGGAAATTGGGATTTGTATTAATTCATTCATCCGTATAAAAAAATCTAACCCAAGAAAAGGATGAACGTATTGAAAAGGCTATTTTCGTCTCCTTTTTGAAAAGTCATTTTCACGCAATGAAACTATTAAATATCAATTACGAGAATAGGGTATATGGTCTGGATGTATTCAGAGCAGTGGCCATATTGATTGTCGTAAAGGTACATGGTGGAATGATTGAAGGGGAGTTGTTTGATAGCCTACCCCATCTCATACGGATTGACGGTGTGGAGTTATTTTTTGTTTTAAGTGGATTCTTAATTGGAGGGATTTTAATAAAAACAGTGGAAAAAGAGTCCCACTTTGGTTGGGCATCCCTGACCCATTTTTGGAAACGGAGATGGTTTCGAACATTACCCAATTATTACTTGATTCTCCTAATCAATTACCTATTAATTAAGAACGAAATAATTGCGGGAAGTATCGATGATTTTTCATTCAAGTTTTTGTTCTTTTTTCAGAATTTTGAAGCTGGATTTGTGGGGTTCTTCTGGGAAAGTTGGAGTTTATCGGTAGAAGAGTGGTTTTACATTTTTTTACCCGTTTTAATTCTTGGGTTTGGTTACATTTTTTCCAAGAAGAACACCTTGTTATTCGCTATTCTTCTACTGATTATTTTACCGATGATGTACCGGTTTTCTATTTCAGATATGAATGTAGATCAGTTTTGGTTAGATGTCAATTTTAGAAAAGTAGTATTAACCCGACTGGATGCCATTAATTTCGGAGTCCTAGCCGCATTTAGTAAGTATTACTATCCTCTCGTTTTTCATAAATACCGAAACATTATGTTTATCGTAGGAGTGATTTGCTTGTACGCAAACTCCTTTATACCCACAGATCCTAACGACTTCTATTCAAAAACAATATCGTTTACAATGACCTCTATTGGAGCGGCTTTATTGTTAGCTAAAGCCGATAGCATCAAAAAATTCAAGTATCCGGTGATTGGCAAAACAGTGATTTTTATCTCCTTAATTTCGTATTCTATGTACTTGGTGAATTTGGCTTTAGTGGCCCAGGTAATAGATAAGAATTTCCCCCCAGAAACCTTATGGGAAAATGCCTATATGTATGTGGTGTATTGGGTGGCAACCCTTGTTTTTTCTACACTTCTGTATACATTTTACGAAAAACCATTTACCGATTTAAGGGATACATTCAAATTCCCTAACATTTTTTCAAAACCTTCTAAGTAAAGGATCGAAAGGCCATTCATTCCATTTTACCAGATTAGGAGTTCCCTTTTAGGTGTAGCCTTTTAACTGCTTGAATCCCCGAATCCATAGCATCAAACATTAATGGGAGTCTTCCCGTATCCACACCCGCAAATGAAAGCTGATTATGAGTTAGGGTTCTCTCTTTAGTCAAGTATCCTTTTTGAGGAATAGGCATGGCATGCCCCAATAATTTTACATGTACTTGTTTAACCAATTCGCTAATATCTCTCTTGAAATACAAGGAGATATTATCAATGGTTTCATGCACTATTGGATCTACGTTCTCCTCCATATTAGCCACCATATGATGATTTACTTCCGCAAAACAATAATAGGCGGTTAGTACATGTGTAGAACGTTGGTTTTGGTATTGAGAATCTACAAAACCTAAAAAAGCAGCGTTTGGCGATAAAAAGTCATTTTGCCATTTACTACCTGTTAGCGCTTCGGGTTTTAATTCGATGGTCACAATTACCCATGGAGCGTAGGTAACGTCATTAAACTGCGCATATGACTCTGGATGAATATATTTTAAGGGGTGCTTTTGCCCCGCGTATACAATGTTATCTGAAACGATTTGTTTACGGGTTTTACTTTCTACATCATATACATCGGTTTGCCAACCCTTTTCGGTTTGTTTTAATCCAAATACCAAGTGCTTATTTTTGATATTAGATGCTGGAATTTGCTGTTTCATTTTATCAATAAAATAGTAGTTCCCTTGGGGCGGTGAGAATAACTCCACCTTTTCGCCTGTATAGTAAGGTCGGCATTTGTAGTAATGAATCCCCGCTAGGGCGGATATTTGACGACTAGTACCCCCGTAATCATCTAGCATTTGGTAATCAATGGCTTCGATGAAATATTGGTCAACCGGAAGGTATTTGTTTAAATAATCGAAAAAAGAGATGTGGTCTAAATGATGAAGCTCAGGATTTATGAGTGTACTTGGAAGCGGAAACTGATTGGAGTAAGGAGCGAGCAATTCAATAAAGTTCTTTTTGAGTTCTGTATTGGCCAAAATCGAAGATCGCATTTTTCCGTTGTCGTAACAGGCTTCTTCATTTTTTGAATCTATCAGATACTGCTTGTCTTTAAATTCCCATAAACCTCGTTTCGTATTAAAAGTAATAATTTCAAGATCTTGTAATAATTGCAAACCATCCGCCCCGTAATTTTCTGGGTAGGCCAAATCGTAATGAGCCCCTTGAGAATAGCTATCCCCATTGATTTGGATGGCGCCTGAAGTGCCGCCTAAATCCGGATTTAATTCGCACAATAGGAAGTCGTGGTTGGGTAATGAGCAAGCGGCTGCTAACCCAGAAATTCCTCCCCCCACAATCAAAGTTTCCGTATGGAGAACATGGGAGATGGGAAGTTCCATAGCCGTGCGAACCAAATGCCCCGTGTTTCGATTGGATTCTAAATGAATGGGGAAATTGGAAACCTTGCGAGTGCTTGTTTGGGTAAACTCATCCGTACATGCGGTAAGAAAAACAAATCCTCCACTCAGTTTCAAAAACATTCGTCTATTCATGGTTTGCGTTTATAATCTGTTTTAAATACGGATTGGAAGCATTCATTTTCCATATAAAACCATCCAGTATATAATGCGTTACTTGCGGTAAGGACAATAATACCAGCGCTATGGTTTCCAGGTGTGAACCGTACAAATCAAAATCAGGGTAGGCCATTATTTTCGAAAAGAAAGCTTCTTTTTCATGGTTTAGAAATAGGTCCCATACATACTCTTCTAACCCCGCCAATACCAATGATAGTCCGATGATAGTTACCGCAATTGAAAGAGCGGTTTTTGATTTTATGACGTTTTGAATTTGCTGTTTTTTGACCTTGTAAAATACCACTAAAGCGAAATAAGGAATCCCATGAGCCACCACATTGGTGAGGGTAAAGGCTAAGTCAGAATTGAACCAAACTATTCCTAGGTACCAATTAAGAATAGTGGTGCCTAGCCATAATATTCGCCCATAAGATAACTTGTTGTAGCCTTTTTTGACATACCGTAATTCTTCTACAAACCACCCCGTAATGACACCCCAATAAAGGACTTCCAGGGTATAATGAACCGTAGAGGACATCACCCAGGGAATGGAAATGAAATCATTTTCAATAAACCACTCAAAACTGCGATCGTTCAAATGCCAGTAAAGTACCGGATAAAGCATACTGAGGTATAACACCCATTGGTCTTTAAACCAGGTATGTTTTTTTTGGTGTTTCGCTTTGTAACTATAAATGGCAAAGAACCCGTATTGCTGCTTCATGAAATGAAATACAGCTAAATAGGCTAGTACTCGCCAAAAATATTGGGTGGATTCTTGCGCAATTGGAAATAACAATACAAAGGCTAAAAGAGGCGCCAGGATCAGAGTTTTTTTATGGTTTTGAAACTCCTCTTTATCGAGGTAAGTCCGGAATATAGTACTCCATACATGGCTGACATCAATACCCATAATAACCACGACCCAAATCCATAATGAAATAGGGGCATGTAAAACCGATTCCGGAAGCAAGAACAAAATCACCCAGATCATCCATACCGGAAGAAAGAGGATGCCTAAATCTTTGTATTTACCAAATAACCACATGTTTTATAAATATCTAGCCCATGTTCCATCCAAGTAATAGCGATATATCACTGGGTTGTGAATGGTATTGACTTCTATGGAATCCGCTTTTATTAAATCTTTACCAAAAGAAGTCATTAAGTTAATGGATTCATTGGTAATCCATTGCACATCCAAATGATTAAAATCAGTTTGAAGTAACTGTTTTTTCATGTAATCTGAAGTTTCAGATTTCGATCCAATTACCCAGCCCCATTCACCAAAGGAGTATACATGGTTATGAATAGGGAGCGTATGGAATCCGGATGCACCCAGTGTTTTTTCAATGGAACGGAATGCCTTTGTCGTGTAATAAGGGCTTACCGCTTGCGTAATGATATGCCCTAAGGGGCGTAACCTCTTGTTACACAAAGTGTAAAACTCACGCGTATACACCCGATTTAAATCAATGCTTTTTGGATCTGGAAAATCCAAGATCATTACGTCATAAAACTCGTTTGAATTTTCTAGAAATTGGAATGCATCTTGATTAACGACCGTCACCTTTGGGTCGTAGTAGGAACTGTCATTCATTTTGACAAAAATCTCATTGGTTTTACCAATTTTTGTCATCTCGGGATCAATATCAACCAAAGTGACTTTTTGAACCCCTTCATGTTTCAAAACCTCCCGAATCGCACACCCATCTCCAGCACCTAAAATAAGTACACTTCGAGGATCTTTGGTTAAACTCATTACCGGATGCACCAATGGCTCATGGTATAACCATTCATCAAAAGTACAAAGTTGCTTACTGGAGTTTAGGTACAACCAATAGTTTTCTTGCCATTGCGTAATCGTAATTTTTTGATAACGGGTTTGTTTAGAGAAAACCACTTTGTCATTGTACCGTTTTTGCTCCCCATAAAGTACAATCTCGTTGGCGTTGTAACTCAAAAATGAAATCACTGCGAATAACACAGGAATGGTAATACTAAAGGCTATTTGATACTTTCTATCAATATGTTTTCGAAGTTTGATAAATAAGAAAATGGCGACCATAAAGTTAATTCCTCCCAGTACAAACGGAGTATGCGTTAAACCCAAATAGGGGAGTCCCACAAAAACGAAAAATAACCCACCGATTAAACTACCGTAATAATCGTTTTCCAGAACCCCTGCAATATTGGTACGTAAGGATTCATTTTCTTCGTTTACTCGAGTAACTAATGGAATTTCCATCCCAATTAAAAGTCCAATACTGATACTAAATCCGTAAATGATGATTCCAATGTGCTCGGTAAATCCCATAAAAAAATAGGTCCCCAGAGCCGCAGTAGACGTCAACAAAGTGAGTACGAATTCGGCAATTAAAAACTTCTCCAATATTTGAGTTTTGAAGTTCATACTTAACCGTGCCCCAAGTCCCATGGCAAACAGCATAATCGATAAAATCATGGTCCATTGAAAAACCGAATCTCCCAAAAAATAAGTCGCTAGCGTAGACAAGATGTATTCGGCTACAATTCCCGATAATCCGGTGGCAAATAGTGCGAGTTTGAGTACTCTTGATTTATTTTCTTTCAATGGGAACGGTTTACTTTGATTATGGACTACAACAGTATTAAAATTATTGCGGATTTAATGCGTTTTGATGATCTTTAATTCATTGAAAATGGAATGATATTATTTTAAGAAAACAATGGTATTTATGTGTCCTAAAATGCTTGTTTACTTATTTTTACGTTTAAAACTCTTATAAAGCAGCCGATTACCACCAGATGAAAAAATTACTACTCTTTATTGTGCTTATAGCCAGCATGGGTTTATGCGCACAAACAACTTGGACTGTTGATAGTCTTAACGATTCGGGTTTAGGTTCCTTAAGAGCTGCTGCGGATAGTTGTGTTTCAGGGGATACCATCAGGTTTTCTCCTTCATTAATTGCGAATGGTTCGGATTCTATTGTGTTGACTAGTGGAGAGATTGCTTTTGGTGCAATAGGAATAGTGATTATTGGGCAATTTACGACTACCGATACTTTATCTATTTCGGGGAATCATAGTTCTCGTATTTTTTCATTTTCGAGTGCTGGTAGAGTAGTTCTAGATTCTTTGGTATTGAGAAATGGGACAAGCTATTGGAGTGGAGGAGCGATTGACTTTATTAATAATGTAGATACAATTTTTGTGAAAAACTCATTTTTAACGAATAACACTTCTACGAATGGGAATGGAGGGGCTATTTCTTCAAATTCATATTCAAATGGCGCGAATTCATTTTCTTTTATCCATCTGGAAAATACAGTCCTTTCAAATAATGATAGTTTTTATAGTGGTGGAGCGGTATATTCTAATTCAAATTCACTCACTGCGACCTCAATTTCCGGAGTGAGTATGGTTTACTCTTCTCTTTCAAATAATTCGTCATCAGGATCAGGGGGAGGGGTCTATTGTTCTTCCGAAAGCAATTCTGTTGACTCAACAGCTGTTAATTTGGCAACAGTAGATTTAAAGTATTCTACAATATCAAATAATATTTCAGGTAGTGATGGTGGTGGTGTTTATGTGTTTTCGGATAATTTCTCATTTTATTCTTCATCTGCTTCGGTAAAAATGGAATATTCTACAATATCTGATAATGTGAGTATGTATTACGGTGGTGGTGTTCGTATTTATGCATTTTCGTCCTCTTCTCCTTCAAATACGGATGCGTCCATTGATTTGTTTAAATCTACAGTTTCTGGAAATACCGCAATTAATAATACAGGGGGTGGTATTGATATGGTGTCAACAATAACTTCCACAGTCAACGTTTTAAATTCTACAGTAGCTGGAAATTCTGGGAATATGTGGGGTGGTATTGTTTCTTATGCAAATGATTCATCAAAAATTTTCATCAAAAACTCAACAATAACAGGGAATACTGCGAGTACGGGAGGTGGGTATGGTGTTTATTCCTACGGGACCCCCTATTCATCGATATCTGTTGTTAGTAGTATAATTGCTGAAAATGGCACTGGAAGTAGTGGAATTGGAAATAATCTTTCACCAATGATTGTTTCCAGTGGATTTAATATTTTTAGCGACTCTCCTTTTGGGGCTATTCTTTCGGATAGTATGAATGTTTCTTCGGTAAATTTAAGTTTAACTCCTTTGGCCAATAATGGAGGTTTTACAGAAACCATGATGCCTAATTGGGGTAGTGTGGCTATTGATGGTGGGAATTTAACGGATATCTCCCATGCACAGAATGTTCCAATTGTGGGCGTTAGGGATATAGGTGCTGCAGAATTTTGTGCTAAAACGTATTCTATAGATTCTGTATATAGTTGTTCTAGCTACTATACTTGGATTGATGGGAATACCTATATCGAAAATGACACCAATTCTACCTTTGTAATAGAAAACCTAGCAGGATGTGACAGTGTTATTACCCTAAACTTGACATTGTATAGTTTACCTATTTATGATGAAGTTCACGCATGTGATAGTGTAGTTTGGATAGATGGAATAACTTATTATCCTAATCATGGTATGGTGAGTGATACTCTCATTAATGTCAATGGATGCGATAGTGTAGTTTATTTAAATTTTATCCCTTCCAATTATGGAGTTGATATTTTAAGTTCTTGTGATAGTTTGGAATGGATTAATGGGGTGAAATATTATGCTAGTAATAATACAGCCAAGGACACCTTAGTTAGTTCTTTTGGTTGCGATAGTGTGGTTACTATGGATTTAACGATTAATTACTCCGCTTCATTTACGGATGTAATCATGTCATGTGATAGTTTAATATGGATAAATGGAGTTACCTATTATTCAAATACCAATGCCGTTACTGATACATTGGTAAATAGTGTAGGTTGTGATAGTGTGATAACTTTAAATTTAACCATTATTCAACCGTCTTCGGGTACAGAAATAGTATCAGCTTGCGATAGTTATACCTGGAACGGGCTAGTGTATAATTCGAGCAATAATACGGCTTTGGATACGCTAGTTAATACAGCCGGCTGTGATAGTATTGTAATGCTTGATTTGACTATTTTAAATTCTTCTTCGAGCATAGAAATGGTAACAGCGTGTGATTCATTGGTTTGGATAGATGGAATAACGTATTACTCTAGTAATAATACAGCGATCGACACTTTGGTAAATTCATTTGGATGTGATAGTATAGTGAGCTTAGATTTAACCCTCAATTTTGCGACTACCGGAACAGATGTGATTACGGCTTGTGATTCTTACCAATGGATAAATGGAGTTACGTATTATTCTAGTAATAATACAGCGATCGACACTTTGGTAAATTCATTTGGATGTGATAGTATAGTGAGCTTAGATTTAACCCTCAATTTTGCGACTACTGCAAGGTATGTAATTACTTCTTGTGATAGCTTCGCATGGATAAATGGTGTTACCTATTTCTCGGATACCACAGATAGCTATGTGTGGGTTAATTCGAAAGGGTGTGATTCTGTAATTACGTTAGATTTAAATGTCAACTTTTCTACCTTTTCTACAGATTCTGTAATTGCTGTTAATCAATATACTTGGATTGATGGGAATACGTATTTCAGCAGTAATAACACAGCAACCCATGTATTGCAAAATACAACTGGTTGTGATAGTGTGATCACGTTAAATCTGCATATTGAATTTGTAGAATTAGGAATTGACCAAACTTGGCCTAATCTTACTGCTCAAGCAACATTTGGTACTTTTCAATGGGTGGTATGTCCTAATTACGATATCATTCCTGGAGCTACTGATTCGGTATTTACTCCAACTCAAAATGGGAACTACGCTGTAATTGTAACTCAAAATGGTTTTACCGATACCTCCGATTGTATAACGGTAAATAATGTAAGTATTAATGAAACAGAATTGGTGGGGATTTCCGTATACCCAAACCCAACCAGCGATGTTTTACATATCGATAAAGGCAGTAACAAATCTTTGGAAATAACGATCACCAACAGCGCAGGAGCAATAGTTCACCAATCCACTTCGAAAAAACAAATCACTACCATTGATATGGCTAAAATGGCTTCGGGGATGTACGTAGTTACTTTGAAAAATGAACTGGGGTTGAAGGTGGAAAAAGTAGTGAAGAGGTAGCTTGTTTGAGTGTTCTCCTGTGGATGGATTAGAGGAGAGGTAAGTTTCAAATCTAAATTTACTAATTCACAAATACTTTAATAGTGATTTGTAACACTTTAGTTTAAAGATTATTAAAGAAAATAGTGTATCATTGTGGCTTAAAATACTTTGTCTCTTTTTTAAATATTTAGAACTCTATTCAGCCGATTACCACCTGATGAAAAAAATACTACTCTTTATTGTGCTTATAGCAAGCATTGCTTTGCAAGCACAAACTACCCACATGGTTATCAATACCAATGATGCCGGTTTAGGTTCCTTAAGAGCTGCAGCGGATAGTTGTGTGGCTGGAGATATCATCAGGTTTTCACCTTCTTTAATTGCGAATGGCTCTGATTCTATTGTGTTGACTTCGGGTGAGATTGACTTTGACTCTATTGGGGTAGTCATAAAAGGGGTTTACACTTCATCGGATACTTTGTTTATATCAGGGAATCAAACGTCAAGAATATTTTCTTATGATGGAGCAGGTAAAATTGTTTTAGATTCCATGGCTCTTATTAATGGTAATGGTGAGGGAACTTTATCACCTGGTTATGGTGGTGCCATCTATTGTAACAATTGTCTAGATACTCTATTTGTGAAAAATTCATTTATTCATGAAAATAAATCGACTCATGCTGGTGGAGGAATTTGTTCTCGTACATCTTTCTATTCATCAAGTAGAATTTCTTCTATTATAGTGGTTAATAATTCCGTAATAAAAAACAACATAACCTGTACCACTTCAGGGGGGACTGGGGGGGGAGGTATTTCTTCTTCTTCCTATTCATATTCTGGAACTACTTTTTCATCTGTTCTTATTTACAATTCTAAGATAACAGGTAATACATGTTTGCTTGCAGGTAAAGGCGGTGGTATTTATTCTAAGTCTTCCCTCTCTCCATACGCAGATACGGCTATTTCATTTGTAGAAGTCATTAATTCTTCAGTTTCCGATAACATATGTTCTAATGAAGGAGGAATTGCATCCATTGCATTTTCTTCATCTACTTCAAATAGCATTTCAGAATATTCAGAATCATTAGTAAAAGTGTTAAATTCTACGATTTCCGATAATTCAGGAAATGGAATTGGATCATATGCATCTTTAACTTCGACTAGTTCAGCTTCTAAAGTTATGGTTTCCAATTCTACCGTTTCCGGAAACGATGGGATTGGTGTATATTCTACCGTTTCAAATTACTCTAGGTCAAATTCATTTGCTTCATCTATTTCAGTTCTAAACTCAACGGTGAGTGGAAACACAGATAGGGCGATTTATTCTTACGGATCCCATTATTCTTACAGGTGTACTTCTGATGTTACTATCTCAGGTAGTATAATAGCTCTTAATGATTCCTTAACCAGTAGTGTTTATAATGATCATTCACCCAAAATAATTTCTAATGGTTATAATGTTTTTGATGACTCCGTTAGTGGTGTTAATCTATTAGATCATGTTAATATATCAGCTGCCCAACTAAATTTACAACCCTTAACCCTTAATGGGGGAGCAACTATGACTGTAATGCCTGGATTGGGAAGTATTGCATTAAATGATGGCAACCCTACTGATTATTCTGATGCTCAAAATGCCCCAATAGTTGGTATTAGAAATATAGGAGCTGCAGAAAACTGTTACGCAATTCCTTCTTTTATTTCTGTTACCGAATGTTCCTCGTATACTGTTCCTAGTGGTAATGCATCATATACTCAATCCGGTTTATATCAAGATACAATTTTGACCGGCTGTGGTGCTGATAGTATAATTGTTATTGATTTAACTATACAACAATCTTTTTCAAATGATGTAGTTTCCTGCTGTGATAGTTTAACATGGATAAACGGTTTAACGTATTATGCTAGTAGTAATTTAGTTAAAGATACCTTAATGAATGCTGCAGGCTGCGATAGTATAATAACCTTAGATTTAACGATCAATTATAGCACTACGGCAACAGACGTAATTACGAGTTGTAATTCCTTTACATGGATTGATGGAGTAACGTATACATCAAGTAACAATAGTGCAACGGATACATTAACAAATGCAGTGAATTGCGATAGTATAATAACCTTAGATTTAACGATCAATTATAGCACTACGGCAACAGATGTAATTACGAGTTGTGATTCATTAACCTGGATGGATGGAGTAACGTATATTGCCAGTAATAATACGGCTACGTACACATTGGCTAATGCCTTGAATTGCGATAGTTTAGTGACGTTAGATTTAACCATTAATTACGCAACCACTGGTATAGATGTAATAACAAGCTGTGATTCATTAACTTGGATTGATGGAGTAACATACACCGCAAGTAATAACACAGTCACGCATACATTAACGAATGCAATGAATTGCGATAGTGTAGTAACTTTAGATTTAACAATCAATTACGCCACTACTGGTATAGATGTAATTACTTCTTGCGATTCATTAACCTGGATTGATGGAGTAACATATACTGCAAGTAATACCACAGCCACGCACACATTAACAAATGCAATGAATTGCGATAGTGTAGTAACCTTAGATTTAACGATCAATTACGCGACTACGGCAACAGATGTAATTACAAGTTGTAATTCCTTTAACTGGATTGATGGAGTAACGTATACATCAAGTAACAATAGTGCCACGCACACATTAACAAATGCAATGAATTGCGATAGTGTAATAACCTTAGATTTAACGATCAATAACGCAACTTCCGCAACAGATTTAATTACAAGCTGTAATTCCTTTACCTGGATTGATGGAATAACATATACATCCAGTAATACTACTGCACGAGATACTTTAATAAACGCAGCAGGATGTGATTCAATTGTAACTTTAAACTTGACAATTAATCAATCTACATCAGGAACTGAAAGCGTTACGGCATGTGATGATTATACTTGGAACGGAATAACTTATACATCCAGTAATAGCACAGCATTAGATACTTTGGTGAATTCTGTAGGATGTGATTCTATAGTAGCCCTTAACCTTACCATTACACAGTCTACTTCAGGAACTGATATAGTAACGGCATGTGATGATTATACTTGGAACGGAATAACTTATACATCCAGTAATAGCACAGCATTAGATACCTTGGTAAATGCAGCAGGATGTGATTCTATCGTAACTTTAAACCTAACGATTAATCAGTCCACTTCAGGAACTGAGATTGTAACGGCATGCGATAGTTACACTTGGATAAATGGAATGACATATTATTCCGATAACAACACCGCTAAAGACACCCTATTAAACAGTGCTGGCTGCGACAGTATTGTCGCTTTAAACTTGACTATCGAAACCATTGATTCTACGGTGGTTCAAAATAAGGATACTTTAAGAGCTGTGGAAGCTGGTGTATCTTACCAATGGATAGATTGTAGTTCTAACACTATAATTGCAGGAGCCGTTTGGCAACAGTTTGTACCAAATGTTTCGGGTAGTTACAAGGTCGAAATAACCAAAGGAATTTGTATAGATACTTCGGCTTGTTTTCAGGTTAATGTGTGCGATAATCAAGCAGAATACACCTTTATTGATAACGGAGCAGGTGATTTTGATTTTACAGATGCATCGTTAGGATCATACACCCAAATCCATTGGTCTTTTGGAGATGGTACTACTTCTACAATCACTAATCCCAATCACCTGTATCAAGCCAATGGCAACTATGTCGTGGTTTTAACCATTAACGATTCCATTGCAAATCAAACATGTGTAAGTCATTTTATGGATACCCTAAGTGTAACAGGAGTAGGTACGTCATTGGTTTGTCAAGCTGGTTTTTCGGTGTATTACGACACGAATGCAGGAACGGTGAATGTGGTGAATAGTTCTATTGGAAATAACTTGAGTTATACCTGGGGTTTTGGAGATGGAACCACATCTACCCAACAGTTTCCAACCCATAGCTACGCGACTAACGGTCCCTTTAATTTTTGTTTAACCATTGATGATGGAAGCGGGTGTGTAGATACTTATTGCGACTCCATTTCTAACCACGGTATTTGGTTTAGATCTTCCGGTTTTGATTTGATGGTAGAAGGCGCAGAGCCCAATGCAATCGTGCAGGTCAACCTAATTAACAACATCCATATCTACCCCAATCCAGTCCATGATCAAGTCAGCATTGAAATCACAAATTGGCCAACAATCGGGGTACATGTTGTGGTTCGAGATATGAGCGGGAAATTGGTATTTACCCAAAAGGTGGAACCAATTTCTAATAAAGAAACCGTCACCATCAATACCAGCCAATGGACCAAAGGCACCTACTTTATTGAAGTGGGTGATGAGGTGAATAGGGTGACTGAGAAGATGGTGGTGCAGTAATGTGTAATTTTAGGTTCTTATTTTAACCTAATTTGATGTCGATGAAGAATCATTTAGTTCCCCTCCCATTGGTACTTTAGGTAAAGGTATCCAAGCGGTTTGCGACTCTTTAATGTGGATGGATGGAAATACGTACTATTCGGATAACAATGCAGCTATTCATACTATCCCAGGAGGAAATAGTAATGGATGCGATAGTGTTGTTACGTTAAACCTGACGGTAAATGGTACACATGATGTGGATGTTATTTCTAGTTGTTCTTCCTATACATGGATAGATGGAATTACGTACACTTCGAATAACAATACTGCAACTTATTCTACTACAAACAGTTTAGGTTGCGATTCTGTTATGACCTTAGATTTAACGATTCTACAACCATCTTCGGGGACCGAAACAGTATCGGCATGCGACAGCTATACATGGAATGGGATAATATATACCTCTAATAACACAACAGCATTAGATACTTTGGTGAATTCTATGGGGTGCGATAGTATTGTGACCCTGAATCTGACTATTATGAATTCATCCTCTTTTATGGATGAAATTTCATCGTGTAATCCAATTACTTGGATCGATGGAATTACGTACGATCAATCCACTAACAGTCCCTCTTTTACCATTCCAAATAATCAAGGTTGTGATAGTGTTGTCACTTTAGATTTTACTTTATTAGAAGTAGATACTTCGGTTACTCGAAACTATTTAACGCTAACCGCCCAAGCTACCAGTGCCACCTATCAATGGGTAGATTGTGATAATGGAAGGATAACAGGAGAAACGAATGCAAGTTTTACGGCTACCCAAAATGGAAATTATCAAGTAGAAATCACCCAAAATGGATGTGTGGATTCTTCCGCGTGTTATGCCATTACCAACGTTGGAATTGGAGAACCAGAGTTGATAGGGGTACGTTTATATCCAAACCCAACCAGCGATGTTTTACATATCGATAAAGGCAGTAACAAATCTTTAGAAATTACAATTACGAATAGCGCAGGAGCTACGGTGCATCAATCCACTTCAAAAAAACAAATCACTACCATTGATATGGCTAAAATGGCTTCGGGGATGTACGTAGTTACTTTGAAAAATGAACTGGGGTTGAAGGTGGAAAAAGTAGTGAAGAGGTAGGTGTACTTTTGAGCCACGTTGTATGCTTTGGTATGCTTCGACTTATTTCGGTTTCGCTCAGCACAAGCCGCTCCGTGTACCAAGTGAAATTACATTTAGTAATAAGTTAATCACTGGCTGAGGCCAGTTAAATCCCTGATTCAGATCTTATATATATATGGGTGTAATAGGCGTTTAATATCCTATTGAATAAATTAAAAACGTGTATAGATTTTAAAAACGACTAAAAGTGGCGACCCAATACCATTTACCTAATTCTGGAAATTATGGCTGTAATTGTCTTGATTGTCTTGATTGTCTCCCTCAGAATTATTTAATTCACCAATTCACCAATTCACCAATTCACCACTTCACCACTTCACCACTTCACCACTTCACCAATTCACTCATTCCGAATCACATATTGGTAGGGATCGTTTTTGTTTTGTATCCCTAGTTAATACATTATATCTGGATTTGATAGATTACTATTTGTGTACTGTTAATTTTTAAACCGTGTGTCCGTTTCACCTTTTATACCCTGTTGAGTAAAGTTAATTTTCTGTAAGCTAAAGTGATACGTGATAAAGTGCATCGCTTTAGCTAGACCTGAGACCAATTAAATAGAAGGTATGCAGACAACCTTTAAGTAAACCTACGTTTATGTTCTAGAAACGATTAGGAAACATAATTCTTTTGTCTTTTTTAAACCTTTAGGATGCTATTAATTCAAAATTTTAACTCATGAAAAAAATAATATTATTTATACTGTTCGTAGCAAGCATTGGATTACACGCACAAACCGTTCATACGGTAGTCAATACCAACGATGCAGGCCTAGGCTCATTGAGAGCAGCAGCGGATAGTGCGGTTGCTGGAGACACCATTCGTTTTTCTCCTTTTTTAATAGCTTCGGGTTCGGATACCATAACCTTAACTACGGGCGAAATTGCCTTTGGAGCCAAAGGCATTATCATAAAAGGGTTATACAATGCGACAGATAGCTTATGTATATCTGGAAACAATACCTCACGTATATTTTCATTTATGGAAGCGGGTAGAGTTGTTTTAGATTCTTTGATCTTGGTAAATGGTAACGGAGTAGGAGGTGGTTTTTCTGGGTATGGCGGTGCCGTTTATAGGCTTAACGGTTACGATACTCTATTTGTAACAAATTCTATTATATCAGGAAATGCAGCTTCTACTTCTAACGGTAGTGGAGGTGGGGTTTATTCTTATTCTTCTTATTCTTCTTCTTCTCCTTCTTCTGTTTCTTCTTCTTTTGTTAGTGTAAGCAATTCTACGATATCTGGAAATACAGCTACTGGCTCGGGTGGTGGGATTTATTCTTCGGGTTCTTTTTCTTCTTCTTCTAATTCTCTAGTTAGTGTAAGCAATTCTACGATATCCGGAAATATAGCTTCTTTTAATGGAGGTGGGATTTTTTCTTCTTCTTCTTATTCTTCTTCTTCCGTTAGTGTAAGCAATTCTACGATATCCGGAAATACAGTTAGTGGTGTTGGAGGTGGGATTTATTCTTCTACTTCTCTTGTTGCTTCTTCCGTTAGCGTAATTAATTCTACGATATCCGGAAATACAGCTATTACGGGTGGAGGTGGTATTTATTCCACTTCTCTTGCTTCTTCTTCTTCCGTTAGTGTAAGCAATTCTACGATATCTGGAAATACAGCTTCGACTAAAGGAGGGGGGATTTATTCTTCTGCTGATTCTTCTTCTTCCGTTAGTGTAAGCAAATCTACGATATCTGGAAATACAGCTTTTGGTAGTATTATGGGTCTTGGTAGTGGTGGAGGTGGGATTTATTCTACTTCTACTTCTCATTCTTCTTCCGTTAGTGTAAGCAATTCTACAATAGCAGGAAATACAGCTACTAGTGGTCATGGAGGTGGGATTTTTTCTTCTTCAGCTGCTGCTTCTTCCGCTGCTGCTTCTTCTTTAGTGAGTGTAAGCAATTCTACGATATTCGGAAATATAGCTTCTAATAATGGAGCTGGGATTTTTTCTTCTTCTTCTTCTCCTCCTTCTTTAATAACGGTTACGAGCAGTATAATAGCGGAAAATGGAAGTAATAGTAGTGGTATTTATAATAACCAGACACCCACAATAA
>MAAC01009965.1_pt1 | contig 37083 bp, 28 predicted proteins | sample 1115981 | NCBI WGS metagenome assembly MAAC01 (sample SAMN04961126, study PRJNA320927) | seawater metagenome | isolation source: sample BD02T64 sea water enriched with oil for 64 days | place: USA:Gulf of Mexico | collected 2013-07-27 | reverse complement strand
TTTTTCTAGCATTATTGGCTTTTATTTTTAAGTATTTATTTTGAAGTAATGGCCAAAAGCTCTTTTCATCAAACTCACTTTACCCGTCAAGTTCAAGTATTGCTGGCTAAAATTTATGGTCGTAGCAGTCTTAAAGACTCTGTACTTGAGCGCGCCATTAGTTATTTTGATAACCAAACCTTCACTGGCAACGATGCTCAAACAAGTAAAGACCAAGCTACCCTACAAAATTTAGAGCAAATTGAGCGAACCAATCACTTACTCAGTGTTTGTTTGGAAATCATTGAGCTTACCGAAGGGGACGATTTTGAGGAAACTAACCGAAAATCAGCCCAACTTTTAGGTACTATTCAACTTGCTAGCCCGACGGAAGGTAAAAGGGTCGCGGCTAATAATGAGCAATGCAAAAGTTTGTATAAAGCGATATTAAGTGTGCGTTTATTAGACAGGCTGTTATTAGACAAGTCGTTATCAAGCAGTGATGTCAGTGATAACAATATTACTCGCATTCTTAGTGAATTTCCTGACATTGCTTATGCCGACTTTGACCTTGCGGCTAAACAGCGCTTCATTGAACAAATTAAAATTCCTTTATTGATGGCGGCATTGCTGCAAGATATTGGTAATTATCATCCTCAAGCTCAGGCTATTTTACTTGGTGCGGATAAAAAACTAGATCCCCACAGAGCCCTTGAGGTTGAGCAAAGAAAAAAGCTTTTACAATTAAATTATAAACACACGTTAAACTATATGAATGAAGGCTTGGGAGTGGCGAGTTACGTTGGCAATTCAAAAGAAGAGCGCGAGCAGTTTGTTATTGATGAGCAAGCAAAACGCCAATTTATGCAACTTCTGCTTAAATCTAGTTTCAAACCTAAGCAGGGCATAGGTAACTTACTCAAAGTACCACAAATTTATACCTCCATTATTTTTTCTACTAAAGCAAGTTACAACTACAAAGTATTGCCTAAGGTTTTTCAGGTTGCTAATAAAAATGCAGAATTAGGTGCTTGTAGTCAAAAAGTGGTGGATGCACTTTATCAAATTACTGGTCTATTTCCTCAAGGTTATGGGGTTATTTATATGCCAGAAGATGACATGGGGCAACAGGGTGACTGTTACGAATATGCTATTGTAAATAGGCTTTATCCGCCAATACCTGAGCAACCACTGTGCCGCATAGCAACGAGAAAATTAACCTTTATTGGTTACGGTCATAATATTGAAGTAAAGAAAAAAAATAACTTATATTTTCCACAAATGGCCAAAAAAGTAGCGAGCTTGAGTAAAGAGCGTTTGAATGAAATTTTTGAACTCCTGTCGTCAAATTATCAAGAGCGACAAGCATTAGACTTGTTACCTCGTTGTTGGCATGCCAATGAGTTTTTTTCTGTCAAAGAAAATCAGAAATTGTGGAACAAAGTCGATTAATAAATAACGTGCCTATGTACATGGCTCAGGATCGTCATTCCCGTAGTGTCTTGAGCGGGAATCTTAGCTAAAAGTAACGAGATCTCCGATTAATACACCTCGAAGATGACGGTTACAGCTGTTACCTGAGTTAACTGCATAGCGATGATAAATAATAAATGTAGATAATAAGGGAATATTGTAAATGACTAAGTCTAAGCGTATAGCGTCGATTGATTGGATGCGTGGTTTTGTAATGATCATCATGGTGCTTGACCATGTGTCTATGGCCTATAACGTTGACCATCTAGCCAAAGATTCAGCGGCAAATTATATCGTTGGCACTCCCTTACCTGCTTTTGAATTTTTTACCCGTTGGATAAGCCATCTCTGCGCGCCAGTGTTTGTTTTTTTGGCGGGCACCGCACTGGCTATTAGCGTTGAACGTAAAGTAAGTAAAGGTTTCAACAGCAAGGTTATTGATAAGGATATACTTTTACGTGGCGCTTTTATTGCGATTCTTGATCCTACTTTAATCTCCATTTTTGGCGGCAGATTAACTTTTCAAGTGCTCTATGCTATAGGCATTGCCATGATGTGTATGGCCTTTTTTCGCCGCCTTTCAACACCAAGCTTAATTATTATTGCTTTGGCTTGGATATTGGGTGGCGAATGGCTGACTAGCCAATTTTGGGATTTTGATGTCGCCAGCCAATCTATTCTATCGGCTTTATTTGTTGCTAAATATTACACCTCAGACTTAAGTATTTCTTATGCGTTTGTGCCCTGGTTGTCGGTGATGATTTTAGGCTGGGTGTTTGGCCGTTACATTTTGGATTATGGGCAAGGGAAAGCAAAGTTTGAACCCGCCACTTTACTATTTATGCTTGGCTTTTCGGCGCTGGCAGCATTTGTGGCGGTTAGGTATTTAAATGGTTATGGCAATATGCAGCTATACCGTGAAGACTTTAGTTGGCAACAGTGGTTGCATGTGAGTAAGTATCCAATATCGGCGAGTTTCATTTTTCTAGAGCTTGGAGTTATGGCGATAATTTTGGCTTTGATGATCCGTTTAGAAAATATTATTGGTACCCGTCAAAATGGAGTATTACTGGTTTTTGGTCAAACCTCTATGATGTTTTATCTTGTCCATCGGCTGCTTTTAACTGGCTCTGCCAATTTTGGCGGTTTGGCAAAATTTACTGATTTACCGACTACTTATTTAATTACTTTTATCATGTTGGTATTACTTTACCCGTTTTGTGTCTGGTATCGCACCTTTAAAGCGAAACACCCTGACTCAGTTTGGCTTAAGTATTTGTAAGTATCTAATATTCCTAACCCCTTTTAGAAATCGCGGTTGAAACCGCTCCTACAAATAAGATTACCTAATTAACGATGTCGCTTCATAAGAGATTTTGAAGCGACACTGAGGTTAGCACGTTTTTTAAGCGGCTTTTTTCAACGCAATCACGTTAGTTGTTTTAGGTTTTGGGTTAATAAAATTACTGGCAAAACCGGCGATAAAAATGAGTAAAAGTAGGTAAAGCCAAGTGTAATCTTGCTCAATTTCTTGCGCTTGATTATCTTGCTGCTCTAATTTTTGCCCAGTAACTTTTTCCGCTTTAGCTTGGCTAGCTTTTGCTTGCTCAGGTACTGCTTGTGTTTCTGGCTGTGCTTCTGGTTTTTGCATGTCGGGTAACAGTGCCGCTAAGCCAAAGCCTACGGCTTGTTTGGTCAGATTTTCATTGAATTTGTTGTTATCAGTAACGACGTCAAACTCTTTGGCAAGTTCAGCATAGGTTTTTACCATGGTTTTAATGGTTTGCTCGTCCGTTTTCCAATAACCTTTGCGCTCAGCTTCAAGCATGCGTTCAATGATTTGCGCTAAGGCGTGAGCATTATTTTTTTCAAAAAACTCACGCATATCTAAATCATATTTGTCTTCAATATAGACATCAAAAAACTCTTGCCATTGATCGTCACGCACAGCTTCTGGAGTCATTACCTCCCAGCCCCACATATTATTCATGCGATCAAGTATCACGGTGGCGCCAGCATAACCTGCGTCTTGCATGGCTTGTATCCACCGAGGGTGAAAATAACGACTACGCATTTCTTGGTTTAAAAAATGCTCCATAGTTTGCGCTTTAACATTGTCTTTACGGCGTAAGTTGGAGACATACATTTCTGGTGTTTTGCCATCAAGGTGACGTACTGCCAAGCCTAAACCGCCAAAATATTGAAAAGGATCATCGTTAGTTAATAACGCGTAAAGATTGGTAGAGCGAGAAAAAATAACCGCATCGGTGCCTGATAATACTTTTGAATAAAGATTGCTGTCAGCAACACTCTCGCTCCAGCGCTTTTCATCACTACCAAAAGCATAACCCATACGATTCAAGTATAAATTAGCTAGTTTACTGTCATCTTCCCAGGTATCAGATGCTAAACTTGCTCCTGCTAAGCCCGTACCATAATTGCCTGTTTCGTTTGAAAAAATGCGGATTGATGATAAGTAATTAGCATCATCAATTGATTTACCTGTGGCTAATAATTCTTTTTTTAGCGCGTTTGTATGGCGGTAGACAAAATTGTTTTCTTCTTTCATTTTTGCAATTTTATCAATAGCTTTTGCTAACCATAACATAACGTTAGGAAACGCATCGCGATAAAGACCCGTGGCAGTAATGGTGACATCAATTCTTGGACGCCCTAGCTCTTTATATTCAATCACTTCAGTACCAATAACATTACCTTGCTGATTCCATTTAGGTTTTAAACCAAGGGCGTGTAAGATTTGTGCTTCCAAGGCTCCCTGATGACGCATGGTTTCCAGTGACCATAATGAAAAAGCGAGCTTTTCAGGGTAACGACCATGTTTAGCCACATAGTCTTTTATGGTTTGCTCCATCAAAGTTACGCCCGCTTGATAAGCTTCTTTACTGGGCACTTTGGCGGGGTTAAAACCAATTAAGTTTCTCCCTGTTGGTACGGCGTCAGGGTTTCTTATGGGATCGCCGCCATAGCTAACCTTAATGTATTCGCCATCAAGCGCCCGCAGTAAATTTTGCGTTTCGCTGATGTTTTGAAAATTATCCCAATAGGTTTTAGCTTGAATTAAGTCTAGTGATAACTTCTCTGGCAAGTCAGGCAATGTTTTATTGGTAATTGTGCCAGCAAAGTATACTTTTAATAATTGAAAACCAGCTAAAGCCTCAAGGTGTTGTACATTACGCTGATCTTTTTGCTCATTTTCAGGTAACGACAAAGCATGCTTTTGCTCATATTGGTCAGCACGCTCGGTAAATTCATCCCCTAACATTTGTAAAATAGTGGTGTATTGGTGGGCGGTTTCTGGTAATAAACCAAAAGTATGCACCCCTAAAGGTTGGCTTTGCTGAGCTAATTCATTGAGATGATCTTGAATAGTGATCACCTCGGCGGCAAAGTTTTTTTCGACGCTTGCTTTAGTCAATTTTAAGTCAGTTAAAATATTTAACTCTTGTGCTAAAGCAATGATACTAGTTTCAGTGTTTTGCTGAGTTTGTCCTTGTTCAAGCATCATATAATTGCTGATTAATTCACTGAGCTTTGCTACTTCAGTGTATAAGCCTGCTTTGGCAAACCCCGGGGTTAAGTGGCTGATCATTGTGGCTCTGCCACGACGCTTTGCTTGCATAGCTTCTCCCACATTATCAATAATATAGGGATAAAATACCGGTAAATTGCCAATGGCTAAATTAGGCGCATCGTAAACAGATAAACCACGCTCTTTACCTGTTAACCATTCTTGCGAGCCATGTGTGCCTAAATGAATAAAAGCATCAGCACCAAATGTTTCACGTGCATAAAGATAAAATGCCATATAGGCATGATTAATAGGGGTTTTAGTGCTGTGATATAAAGCGCCATGCTCTTTAGCATCTTTGCCACGCATACCTTGAGGCAGCACAATGAGGTTGCCTAAGTTCATGCGTGGAATAACAAAAGCAAGCTCGCCATTGTGCTTAGTTAATAAGCTGTTTTCTTCTGGCGTGCCCCAACGTTCATTGATGGGTTGCTTTACTGAATCTGGTAATTGGTCAAACCATTTGTTGTAGGTTGCTAAAGGTAAGTAGTCGGCTAAGTCTTGTTCACCTTTTTTATTCGATATCAGGCTACTAACATCTTCACCGCGATAAAAAGGGCGTAATAATTTTCCTGCGGCATCAATTAATGTTGCGGCACTTTTAACATCAACATTATAACCTTTTGCTTTCATAGCTTTAGCTATTTGCTCTATTGATGAGGGTACATCTAGAAATGCGGCACCGATATTTTTTTCACCGGGAGGGTAATTCCAAATAAAGGCAGCAACTTTTTTGTTTGCATTTGGGATTATTGCCAAGCTAGCATGATTATAAGCGCGCTCAACTAAAGCATCTAATTGAGCAGTTATAACGACTTTTTCATCGTTCTTTGTTGCGGCAATAATGCTTGGGTCTATACTGCCAGTATCTTCAGGCATCACTAAGAAAAACGGTGTTAACGACCCTGATATACCCGTATGATCTTGTTCGAATGCTTCTTCATCGCCTTCAGTGTAATTTAGTGCGTACAGTACTGGCACGCCTACTGTTTCAAATTCACCACGGCGCTTTTCTACGTAGTGTAATGGCCGATAGTTTATTAACAGTTGTACGCGACTATTGCCTTGTTCATCTAATAATAAGTCAGTATAAGCGTAATCATCGTTGGCGGCATCATCAAAATAAAAAGCAAAAGCTTTAGCGCCTTTTTTCTCTAAAGCTTGAATAAGGGCATCAACGACTTGTTGTTGCTCGTAATCAATTGAGCTGCGATAAATACCTACGGCAATAACAGGGGTATTTTTCTCTGGGGCTAACCAAGTAAAAAAAGCCTTTTCGTCTTTAGTTAGTTTTGTGGCAAAGTTATGATGATAAAGTCCCGTTGTCGGCATGATGATGGGCTTATCAATGGTTGTTGATGGCTTATTGGTTAATATTTTATCGCTAATGTAAGTCATCATATTGGCATAATTGTCGCGGCCAGCACTGTTATAATATTGGCCTAATAGCGTTTGCTGACTATTAGTTAGCCCTTGATTGGTTTTTTCATTACTGAGATCGCCTAAAGAAATTACCGGAACATCGGCATAATCTTTAAGGTAAGACTCATATTTTTTGAACATAAATTCAGAGAGCGCAGGGTTAATGCCGTCAAGCATAATTAATTGTGCACTTTGCCACTGTGCTTTAATATCATCTGCAGATTTACCCTTACTGCTATAATTAACTAATTCAAAAGATTGGTTTTTTGCTAATTCAGCTAGTAGCCTTCCTTTCGGTTTAGAGACGTGGCTAGACATGATAATCAGCACTTTGGCTTTTTCTTGTAGCGCTTGTGTTTGCGCTTGAGTATAACTTGGCGTAAAAGCAGCCAAAGCACTGGTTATTATGAGGAAGAGCAGAGGGGTTATCAGTTTCATGGTTATTTCTCTTTATTATTCGTAACTGCTCACCACTGAGCCGTTATGATACATGGAGTTTTTTTGAGTCAACACTAAGGTTTTCTTATTCTCGGTGTAGTGCGGAGCACCTCGGTGAACTCTGTGGTAAAGCCTTCTAAGTTGAATAAATATTATTTTTTATCTATTGTCTTTTTGCCCTTATCGCCACTTTCAGGCACATAAACAAAGCTGCCATCGGCCATTTTATAAGCGACACCTGCCCGAGAGCCTTCACCGCTGCCGATAGCGCCATTTGATTTATATTGCTTAATTTCCTTGCCCTTTTTAACGATCATTTCCATATTGGGCTTACCAGCATTTTTAATTACCGTGACATCATCGGCGGTATAAATATTAAGTGGATTTTGGGCAAGGGCAATTAGCAGCGCAGCGATAATCACTAAAAATACATCGACTAAATTTACCGCACTAACAATGGGGTTTAGCTCTTCATCTTCATCTAAAAAACGCATTAGATTGCAGCTCCTGCATGTTCATGTCTAAGCTTGCGAATATTAATTAACTCTTGCGCGCACCAACGCTTTTTCACTGACGCAGGCCAAAAGGTTAATGTTGAAATGGTTAGCCCCCAAATTACTGCCGCAAAAGCGATAATAAGATTTTCACTAATACCTTGAATATTACCGTCAGCCATAGCTTGTAGAGCAGGACCCATTGGGATCATAGTGGCGATAAGCCCTAGCATAGGGGCAATACGAGTCACAATACGTAAGGTTTCTAATTTTTTTAAGGCGAATACTTCTAGCTCATCTTCACTGGCACTAGGGTTGGCAACAAAATAGTTATGTACGGGGTACCCTGATAAATAGCGGCCTTGTTGATGATTAACTTGCTTCACATAATAAAGTGCATTTTTTTTTCGTACCGCATATTGAGAAAAAAATCGTCCTAAAGTAAATATGGAATAAATCAATAACAAAACGATTACTAAAATTACCGGGGTCATTAAGAAGGTAGACACCTTGGCCATCATTGATTCAATTGGTTGGATATTCATTACTGCAGAGCCTATTTGTAAGAAAGGGAGTAGCTACTTCAATACCTATACCAAAGAAATTTGCTACCGAGATTAATGGCAGTAATTTACCTGAAATGGGACCTGTATGCAAATAGTAATTATTATCATTTACAATCGCAGTGAGATCTGTATTATATTCACCAATAAAAATGAGAATGATTACTATTTACGAAAGAGGATGAGATGAAAACTTTACAATTGAATAAATCCGCTATTGCAGTGCTACTAGCTGGTGTTAGCTTAACACTTTCTGGTTGTGGCAGTAGTGATGATAAAACAGTAGAAACAGTTACCCCTGTCACTCAATCTATTAGTGGCGTTGTTTCTGACCCTGCTATTACAGCGGCTAATGTTGTTGTTTATGATGCACAAGGAAGCAAAACTGAATTTACTGCAACTACCGATGATGCAGGTAAGTTTACTATTTCAGGCCTACCTGAAGGTGACTTAGCTAATTACCGCTTAGTCACAACGGGTGGTTTTGATCATAGCACTGGGCAAGATTTCACCAATATTGAATTATCAACACCACTTGATGTTTTTACTGAAAAATCAGCCTTGGTTGTCTCGCCTTTAACTAGCTTAATTGATGCGCAAATTACCTCAGGTACTGGCGCTGGTGAAGTACTGGTTTTATTAAAGTCAATGTTAGTTGATGGTGATTTACTGGCCGATCCGAGTAGTGATGTAGATCTGCAAAGTTTATCAATGAAAATATCTATATTGCTTGATAATGGTTTTACTGTCGCTGATATTTTAACGGCATTAGACAATGAAGCAGGAATTAGTGAAACAGACCTAGATGCCTTGTTTGCGAGTGAAAAACCAGAAACTAAAACAAGATTATTAAAAAGTTTTGCTCAATTAACACAATCGGTAGATCAAGCTGAGCAAATTAAAGCTTATCAGCGCATGACTATTGATGATGTGTTATTTGACGCCACAGGCATACAGTTAAGTGGTGATGAAGAATTAGCCGATAATGTTATGACTAATTTAGACCTGTTATCACAGCACTTTTTTACCCTTGCACAAGCAAAAGCGGATAAATATATTACCACTGAAGAAGTCATTGCTTCATTAGCTCAATCTGGTGGTGTTTCCATAGCGATGCTAGAGGATACTGAATTTACTACTGATAATTTTAAACTAGTTAAAATAGCAGATAGTGATGCGAGCTTTAGTGATAGCTTGAAATTGGCTTTTTATACATTAACAAACCCTGTAACAGGTAACGACCAATTAGTTGTGCATGACACTGAAACTAATGAACAACAAGTGATTAAAACTGACATTATTTTAGGTGACCGCGCTTTTATTTTTAATGGCGAAAAAGAAGGTGAAAAAACGGTATTTAAAAGTCATGAATACGGTTTATTTTTAGATCCATCACAAGACCATGAAACCCGTACAGCAGCAAATGGTTATGGTGGTCAGTTTGAATATACTTTCTACTTTAACAATGTTTTCAAAGCTTATGATGTCAGTAAACCAACAGATGAGCGAGTAATTTTTTCTGCAGATAATTTTTCTGAGCAGCTAAAAAGCCAAGGTATGAATGTTGTTGATAGCACTTATCGTGTAGTAGATAACTTGCTCGATGTGGAAAACTCGTATGTTGAGTTAGCCGCTTATGAAAAATTAGCCGATGCGCTAAGAAATGAGTTACCAAGTGATATTGAGCATGCGCCATTAGCGGTTCGTTTATCAGACGGTGCCTTCACGCTAGGTCATATTACTGCCTTGTTGAAAAACGACGAAGGAAAAACAAGCAATGTTTTAGTTTCCTATGAAGCGGTACACAAATCAGGTAGTTATCCAAGTACTGACGCTGAACGTAAACATTTACAGTTATGTAGTACTGATTTAACAACCTGTGATGACGTTACTGAATCAGGTAGTATGGGTGATGGTAGTTTCTATTTCAGCAGTGAAAGTGACAGCTATATTTACTTGAACAAACAAGGTAGCAATGAATACTTTGCTTATAATAAAACTGAGTTAAGTTTACATATTGTAACGGGCGTTAACTTCCCAGCATTATTTGATTCAAAGCATCACTTAATTGGTGCTGGCGGTCATGGTGGTAGTGGTGTGTTAAACAACTTTAGTTCATTACCTAGTGTTACGGGTAATTTACGTGAGGGTGAAAATGCTTACTTAGCGGTTAATTATGATCTTGATACAGAAAATGAAGTGGGCTCTTACAAGTATTTAGGAGAAATATTTACCTTTAAAAATGCCCAAGTAGTGAAATTCAATGGCACTACAGGCGTTAAAATGTTTGATACGGGTGACGGCATTGATTTAGGTAATGACTCGGATGCTAAAAAAGCCAATGGTCATATTAATTTGGTTGCCGCATTAAACGGTAAATTATTTGTTGAAATAGGTAACTATGATGGCGTTAGTGCTGGCGGTGAATGTGAACCAGATAGCAGCGGCTATTACTGTTCATCTGTTGCTTACGGTTACTTAAATCAAGCTTCCGTTAATAAAACCACACTTGACGGTGAAATTGCTCGCAAAGATGGTTTACGTTACATGATTGCTCGTCGTTTACCTCCGTATGCTATTAACGGTGATTTATATATCAATGTATTGCATGAAGAAGGTGGTCATGGTGTTGGTCATCAATACACTTTATACCGATACGATGCCGATTCAGTACAGCTTATCAGCCAAGTACAAGGTCGTTCATATTTTACCTTAAGTGCTAAATATGATGATGGACGTATGGAAGGTCAGGTTATTTCATGGGATGCGGTAACTAATAAATTAGTGAATGTAACCACAGGTAAGATAATTGTTGCCGACTTAGCTAGCACTATTGAAGGCGATACGGCCATTAATTCAGTATTTGCACAGTCTAATGGCCTACCCTTGGCTGGCTTAGGCAGTATTTTTGCCTTACGTGCCGATCCCGGTGATCACCAGTGGTACTTGCAGGCAGGTACGCTCGAAGGTGAAGGCTCTATTGACACTATAGACAAAATATCAGGGTCAACTTGGCTTTATTATTAAGCTTAAGCTATTAAACTTAAGTTACTCAGCTATTTTTATATCTAAAACGATATAACGTATTACAAGCCCCCATTTCGGGGCTTTTTCTTTTAACTTTTCCTTTAAATTAATATCTTGTGATCCCTTATGAGAGCTAACAAAAAACGTAACCTGAAAACTTTATTATGCACGGCTATTAGTGGCTATTTATTTGTTATGCCAGCATTGGCATTTGTTGAACAACAAGAAACTAAAGCAAATGAGCAAGAATCGCAGCTTAGCAGCAAAGAAAAAATAGAACATATAGATGTGTTTGGTGCAGAAATTGAGCATGCAGAAAAAAAATATGATCTTAACCAATCTTTTAGCGAAAGCTATTCACGCGAACGTATATTTTCTGAACAAATAGAACAAGACTCGGTGGCCGACCTAAAATCAGCATTGCGTGGTATGAGTAATGTACGCGTTACAGAGCAAGGTGCTTTTAGCAAAACCGTGACTATTCGTGGTTTGTCGGGGGAACGTGTTGTTTATTTAGTTGATGGTGTAAAACTGCCGAGTCAGGGGCTTAGCCATACGGGGGGGGCAGAAGGTAATTTAGTAGATATTGGTCAAGTTGATTTTATCGAAGTGGTAAAAGGTAGCCCTGCGGTAATTTATGACCCCGGTGCTTCTGGCGGTATTGTTAATGTGCGTACGAAAGATTATGCTCAAGGTGACTTTTTTAAACTGGGTTTACGCACGGGTTATGATCAAGGTTATGACAGAAAATCAGTGAATGTTAATGCTTCGGGCGCAAAGAGTGGCTTCTTTGCAGGAGTGTCAGCAAGTGATAATGATACGGGTGGTTACCTTGTTGAAAATCAAGAAAAAGTTGATGAAATAATTGAACGTTCTAATGATTTACAAGAACGTACCGACACTGAATTTGCCTTTACTGATTTAGGTTATCAAGACGAAAGTCAAAGTGCACAATTAGGTTATAGTAATAAGCATTTTGGTAAATTAACCTTAAAGTATAATAACTATCAAGCAGATGATATTAGTTTTACCCATGGCGCAGCAACTAGTCAAATTTTTCATTATGATCAACTGGTAAGACAATCAAGCCAAATATCCTATCAAACCTCTCCCTATCAAGCTTTACCCACAACTACTGTTGCTTTAACACAAAGCAAAATGGAAAAAACACAAATAGAAAATGTTACCGTGGTTGATACCATTACTTTTAATATAAAAAGTGAAATTGATGCCAAGCATGGTGATTATAGCTTTGGTGTTGAATATATTGCCGATGAAGCAGAAACCAATGTAAATGCGACGATGGATTATTACGCCGCTTACATTGCAGGGCAGTGGTATTGGCAGAAATGGCAATTTAATGCCGGTGTTCGTTATAACGCATGGCAAGTAGAAAAGCAGTTTTCAGCCGATGAAAATTTATCGATTCGCTGTCAATTAACGGGTGCGTCAGGTTGCTTAGAGCCTATTGATGATAAAGCGCCTACTTGGTCGTTATCTTCTATTTATAGCGTTAATGAAGCTAATAATATCAGTGTAAATTTTTCAAAAACCCACCGCCAACCGTCACTTTATGAACGGGTTGCCTTTGATACCTTTTGGGGATGTCATAATGAATGTGATGCCGAGCAAGCCAATAATGGTGAAATATCGTGGAAGTATTTTGATCAAGAATTATTTATTGGCGCGAGCATTTTCTATAGTGACTTTTCTTCATATTTAACCACCAAAGAAATTCGAACCATAAAACCAAGTGCTCAGTCTGCGTTAATTGAGTGTATACGTTTTGGCTTTTGTAACCCGTTAGAGGGTGAATACAATGATAGAGAAGCTGAATTTTTTAGCACAGGGATTAAATTTTTCAGTGTAGAAAATGTGATCAATAAAGGCGCTGAATTTAATGTGCACTGGTTTATAGATGATAATTGGCAAATGAAATTTAATGCCTCTTTTAATCAATTAACCTCTGACTCTACTTGGGTTGATGCAGATTCTCGTCCATTAGAGTTAAATGGTTTTGTACGTTATCAGTGGGACGAACTAAAAATGGGCCAGTTAAGTTATAAACCCTGGTCAAAATTTAATCTTCGTTATGTAACAGACACACCAACAGTTAAACAAACCGAAGGCTTTTCTGCTTTTGCGGTTGCTGATATTTACTTTGGTATTGAATTTGAAAAAATGAGTATTAATGCAGGGGTACGTAATATTTTAAATAAAGTTTATCACGAACCTTATGGTGCGCTTGACGGTTTAAAACGTAGTGCTTTTGTTAGTTTAAATATGGCTTTTTAAAATGAAAAAATTATCCTTATTAATATTTACTGTCAATTTTGTTTTCTTGAATATGTTGTTCACTATAAATAACCAAGCTTATGCAGGCGAGAATAAACCGTTAGTGAGCATATTAGTGGTAGGTGGCACGCACTTTAACCCAGCTAAATATCAACAAATAACGCCTATTATCGCTAATAAAAACATGGTTATTGATGTTATCAGCGCCAAAGAATTAGCGGCACAAGCAATAAGTAAGCGCTTGGCAAAATACCATTTGGTGATATTTGATGTTTATAGTAGCCGCATGGCAGAAAAAGATTTTGGTCAATTTAAAAGCCATGTTAGTAAACTACCGACATTAAAAGCGCTGGCATTAAATTGGTTTGCTAAAGATGGCATATTGCAAAATATTAGCACTGAACAGGCACAGGCGATTAATGATTATATTAGCAATGGTTCAAAGGTAAACTTTCAGCGGTTAAGTGATTATTTGGCCAAGATATTAATAACTAACGACAGTACAAAAAACACCCCTTGGCCAAGCAGTGCAGTTATTTATCCTCAGCAAGGTATTTATCACCCAGACTATGACAGTATTTTTAGCTCTCTTAATAATTATTTAACCGTCAAACCGTTAAAGTTAGGCCGATCGGTGATTGGTATTGCTTTTAATCGCAGTGCCATTGAACGAGAGCAAAAACAAGTGCTTGATGGCTTAATAAAAGGTATTGAAAGCAAAGGTCATCAAGTGGTGGCTTTTTACTACTCTGGCTTTGCTGGCAAAGGCTTTGCAAGCCAAGGAGTGGTTAGTACACTCTTAACGCAAAACAATCAGGTGATTATTGATAATATTATCAATTTTAAGTCAATTCACATGGCTAGCGCTAGACGAGTCGAATATGAAAAGCTTGGTAAGCCTATTATTCAAGTATTGCAATATCGTGGTGGCGATCAAGCAACATGGGAACAAGACAGTAAGGGTTTATCGGCAACTATGACGCCGTTCTATTTAACCTTACCCGAAGGCGCAGGTGTGATAGACCCTATTATTATCAGTGCTAAAGGTGATGGTAAATCAGTGCCTAAAATTATCGATTACCAGTTAGAAAGCTTAATTAATCGCGCCATTAATTTAGCGCAATTGGCTAAAAAGGCTAATGAGAAGAAAAAAGTGGGCATTATGGTATGGAACTACCCAGCGGGTGAGCGAAATATGGGGGCATCTTTTCTCAATGTACCTAAATCATTAGCAAGAATTAGTAGTGCGCTTGCTGAAAATAATTATCAAATAACACCACAACAAGATCAGTACTTTATTGATAATGCCGCAAAAATTTTGCGACCTTTTTATCGGGACTACCAGCTTAATGAATTGCTTGAGCAAGATCTTGCTGAACTAATGCCATTAGCAACTTACCTAACTTGGTATAACAAATTACCTCGAAACTTGCGTGATACCATTGAAGAAAAATGGGGCAAGCCAAACAACGGTTTTATGCAAACTCAGCATCAAGGTAAAACACACTTTATTATTCCGCGTATGCGTTTAGGCAATTTAGTGATTATGCGCCAACCACCAAGAAGTGACTCAATTTCATCAGAGAAAAAAGTTTACCATAGCCGTATTGTTCCTATTAATCATAACTACTTAGCGGCTTATCTTTATTTAAAACAAACCGTTGGTATTGATGCGCTTATTCACTTGGGTACTCATGGCACACAAGAGTATTTAACAGGTAAAGAGCGAGGTTTATCAGTTTACGATGCCGGAATGCTTGCCGTAGGAGATGTGCCTGTTATTTACCCTTTTATTATGGACGATGTTGGCGAAGCCATGCAAACTAAGCGCCGAGGCCGAGCTGTGGTTATTGCTCATTTAACGCCACCGTTTGCTGCTAGTGGTTTACAGCAAGATTTTAGTAATTTACATGATCTTATGCACAATTTTAATTCAATGGACGAAGGGCAGGTAAAAACAGCGACGCGAGATAAAATTATTGAGCAATGTTTTGAACTTGATATTTGTGAAGATATTGCTTGGAGTAAAGAGCGAGCAATTGCTGATTTTGAGCTATTTACCCAAGATATTCACGATTATACCCATGAGTTAGCCAGTGAGTTACAACCATTAGGTTTGCACACATTAGGTGTTAAGCAAGATAGAATTCACACCCTAAGCACCATCGCGCAAATGTTAGGCGATGACTTTATTAAAGCAGTTAATAAATTAGAATTAAACGGTAGCACTAATCATGGTATTGCTAAAAAACCATCACTTGAGTTAATAGAGCAAATTGGCGTAAAAACCCTACAGCACTATTTATTTATTGCCCCAACAGATAGTCCCCCGAGTGAAATAACTGAATTTATTGCACAAGCGCGTTTGTATTATCAAGGTTTTGAGCAACAACAAGAAACCGTAAACTTACTTAAAGCGTTATCAGGACAATATGTGCCAGTAAAAAATGGTGGCGATCCAGTACGTAATCCTGACGCTTTACCGAGTGGCAGCAATTTATATGGTTTTGATCCCGCTAAATTACCCACCAAAGAAGCTTACGATGCTGGGACACAGTTGCTTGAGCAAGCGGTGAGTTTATATCAGCAAAAGCATCAAAAATATCCAGATAAAATGGCGTTCTCGTTATGGTCTATTGAAGCGATGCGTCATCACGGAGTGCTAGAATCACAACTTATGGCTGCCATGGGAATTAAACCTATTTGGGATAAATACGGTTATGTTCGAGGCACAGAAATTATTGACTATAAAGAGTTAGGACGACCACGTATTGATGTGGTTGTTTCAGCAACGAGCTTGTATCGTGATGCTTTCCCAAACGTTATGTTACTCCTTGCCGAAGCTATTGATAAAGTAGCTCGCTTAAAAGAACCTTATAACCATTTATACGACCACTCTCAGCAACTATTTAGCCAATTGCAAACAGAGGGCATTGATAAAGTAACAGCAGATAAATTATCTACCATGCGCGTGTTTTCTAATGAATCAGGCAACTATGGCAGTGGTTTAGGTAGCTCTACCATGAAATCACAAAGTTGGGAAAATGATAGCAAACTCGCCAATTTATACCTAGACCGAATGGGCTATGCTTTTGGTAAAGATATAAAAGATTGGGGAGTAAAACCTGTAGCAGGCTTAAAGCTATACGATAAAGTTCTATCAGGTACCGATATTGCCGTTTTGTCACGTTCATCTAATGTTTTTGGTATGTTAACCAGTGATGATCCCTTTCAATATTTGGGCGGCATATCCTTAGCGGTACGCAATATTGATGGTAAAAGCCCTGAGTTAATGATTGCAAATTTACGTAATCCTAAAGGTATAAAAGTTGAGCAAGCAAGTCGTTTTCTTGGTAGAGAGTTAAAAACTCGTAGCTTGCATGAGCGCTGGGTTAGAGAAATGCAAGACGAAGGTTATGCGGGTGCTATTGCCATGTTGTCGCGCATTAATAATTTTTGGGGCTGGCAAGTGATGGATCCCAACATAGTGTCAGATAAGCAGTGGCAACAACTCTTTGAAGTATACGTGCAAGACAAGCTTGAGGTTGATATTAACGAATGGTTTGACAAGGTGCATCCCGAAGCTCAAGCACAGTTGATTGAGCGCATGCTAGAGTCTATTCGTAAAGATTACTGGCAAGCAAGTGAGCAAGTCACAAAAGAGCTACTTGAACGTTACCTTGAGCTAGCAAGCGAAACTGACATTGTTAGTTATAACGACAAATTTAATGAATTTTCGGCAACTAAAGCCGCAGGTTTTGGTTTGGTGGCAATGTTACCTGCAACGATGCAGCAAGCTATAAGTGCCCAATTAACCCCTAATGCAGCAGCGAAGCAAGTAGAGGGTATGAAACTAGAGCAACAAAAGTCAGCACAACAAATGGATATAGACTATAGCCGTTATTACCCGTTGTTGGTGTTGTTAATGGTTTTCTTGTTAGGCTTTGCTTCACAGTTTATGAACAAAGTTCGTCGAGATGACTGATGCTAATAGTTAGTAACAGCACCAATACCAAGCAAAATAAAAGCTGAAGTTTGATCTAACGCAAATAACTGACAACTATTATCATTTGTCAGTTATTTGAAGGTTAATTACCCTTGTCAATGTGTGATAATGAGAATTATTAACATTTAAAGCAAAGGATAAAAAGTGAACTACTTTCCTAAAAAATCTATTATTGCATTTGCTATAACTTCAGCCTTTAGTTTTGCGTCATTGGCTGATGAAATACCTTCAGGTGAACCAGACAAAAGTGTTGATTTAGAAGTTATTACGGTTACAGCAACCAGAACAGAGCGTCGTTTAATGGATAGCCCATTATCTTCTTCGGTTATATCATCCGAGCAAATCGCTATGAGTTCAGCAAACAGTTTGGCTGAGCTCTTACGCGATGTGCCAGGTTTAGAAATAGCAGATGCCGCAACCGCGGGCATGAAAAGAATCAAAATTCGTGGTGAAAGCTCACGCCGAGTGGCCATTTTAATTGATGGTCAAGAAGTTACCGATCACTCGACTTATGGTGCGCCTTTACTGCTTGACCCTGCCATGGTTGAAAGAATAGAGGTTATTCGTGGTACTGGCTCTGTGCTTTACGGACAAAAAGCATTGGGCGGCGTTGTTAACTTTATTACCAAAAAAGGCGGTGATGAAGCGCTGCAAGCTAGTGTGAGTGCAAGCTATGATAGTGCGACTCAAGGCAGACAATATAATGCTTCAATATTCGGCGCGTTAGGTGATTTTGACTACCGATTATCTGCCTTAGATAATGATCATGACAATAGAGATACCCCTGAAGGTGAAATTGATGAAACTGCTTTTAACAGTGATAGCATCATGGCTTATGGCGCTTATAACATAGGTAATCACACCATTGGTTTAACTTATGATCAATATAATTTAGCCTCTGAAATCGCCACAGGCATACCTGATTTTACCCTAGATATGCCGCAGCGTGATAGGGAAAAAGTTGCGGTTTTCTACAAGGTAGAGGAGCTATCTAACAGCTTAAATAAAATTCAAATAGACGCGTATAAGCAAACCGTTGATAGACAATTTGTTCAACACCTAGACATGGTATTACCTATGCCACCGCCGATGAGTGCGGATATGGCAATTGATACGCATATAACCGAAGAGTTAGAAACTACGGGTGTTAATGGCCAATTTGATTTTATTTTATCTGATGCGCATTACTTAATTGCAGGGCTGCAATATGCTAAAGATGAAGTAAATAAAAATACCCGCAATCAAACTGAAATGACCATGGTTATACCTGGACCTGTGCCGCCTAGAGTAACTGAAACAGATGTAACTAATATTGAAAATGCGTCATTAACCACTTCTGCACTTTATGTGCAAGACGAGTGGAATATCAATAAAGATTGGTTAGCAACTTTGGGCGCACGCCATTATTGGGTTGACTCTAAACTGATTTCTTCAACCCGAGGTTTAGCGGCAAGTGATAATGATGATACTGAATTAGTGGCCGCATTTGCGACAAATTATGCTATTACCGAAGATCAAAATGTTCGTGCTTTAATTTCACAAGGCTATGGTTACCCAACCTTATTGCAAATTGCTATGGGCGCTACGGCTGCGGGTTCTTATATTAACCCCAATCCTGAATTAACCGCTGAAACCTCTATCAACTATGAAGTAGGCTATCGCTTTCGTGATGGTAATGTCGTGATTGATGCCACCGCATTTTATACCGATGCCGATGATTACTTAACGACCATTGCTTGTGCTGGTTCTGAATATGAATGTGTTAACCAGCAAGATGATGATATTTATATTAACGCTAACAAAGCAACCAGTAATGGCTTAGAGCTAGATGCCTCTGTAGATTTTGGCCATATAAATTTATATACCTCTTTTACTGCCTCTAAGCGCGAACAAACGGTTGATGGCTACACCACAGATAAAACTGGCTTACCTTCGTTATATGGAAAATTTGGCGCAAAATATTTTGCACAAAGTGCTTATTTAGGCAACTACTGGCTTGATGCATACTTGCGCGCAGCAAGTGATGCCGACTATCAAAGAGCCGAGGATGAAGACAATGAGCATTATGCGGGTTGGGGCACGCTTAACGTAGCTTTTGGCAGCCGTTTTGGCAAAGAAGATATGATGATGCTGAGTTTTGAAGCGGTGAATTTAACAGATAAAGCCTATCGCCCAGCAGCTGAAAAGCTGATGGCTGTTGGTCGTAGTTTTCAGGCGAAGTTTTCTGTTGAGTTTTAATTAATATTTTGGCTATGTTCCCGCCAATTGTTGTTAAAAACTCAAGCGCTTGTTTTATGTTAAGTTTTGCAGATGTGATAAAAGCAAGCTTCACAAGCATGACGGTACAGGATGTACTTTATTCGACAATGCAGGACGCACATTGTCCTGATGCTTGTGTAGAGCCCCATGGAAGGGTTTACGCGTCTTGCTTGTTCGCGCAGCAACACTTAAAGCCAACAGAGCTAATATTTTTAACACTTCATTTTAGTTTATGCCGCAGGTAAATTTTACTTTGCGGCATTTTTCTTTTATAGCACTTATTTGTCCAAAATTAATAATGAAAAACTTAACCGAATTAAACCAAGTCAAGCAATCCAAGCAAGCCAAACCAACTAATCAAACGAATAAACCTAAACGAAAAAAGCAGTTAGCAAGCAAACTTCATAAAGTGTTGAGTCTTATTTTTATACCCATTTTTCTCTTTATTGCCCTTAGTGGTATGGGTTTAAATCATCCTGATATTATAAAAAACATTTCATTATCTATTAGCAGCTTGCCTGAAAACTACCATTTTAAGCAGTGGAATAGAGGCGTCATACAAACATTAGTTAAGGACGAAAAGGGGGGTATATACGCTGCGGGTAAAAATGGTTTAGGTTATTTTTTTGATGGCTCATATCAACAAATTGACAATCCATTAGCAATTAACACTTGGCAGAATTTTATTTATAGCCTCTATTACGATAAGGCCAGTAAGCAACTTTTTATTGGTAGCCGTGATGGTTTATATCGTTATCAAGTGGTAACGCAGCAATGGCATTATTACTCACAAACTAGTGAGCAACGCATTGTATCTATTGTTAAAAACAAGCAATCTAATACCATTATTGCCATAGCTAACCACCATATATTTACTGTTGAGACAGCAGTAAGCAGTAAGGTAGCTAATAAAGTGAAAGAACGTGCTATTACTTTGGCAAAATCTTCACAAACTATTCCTCTTTTTCGTTTTATTTTTGCACTGCATAGTGGTGAACTGTTAGGGATGGTGGGTATTTTATTGATGGATTTAGTGGCATTATCATTAATATATTTTTGCTTAAGCGGTTTGTACTATTGGTTATTTCCTAAAGCTGTTGGTAAAAATTTACTTTCAAAAAAACAACAAATAAAGGGCGGCAGAGTTTTTCGTTGGTTAGCAAAACATCATAATAGTTGGGGGCTTGTGTTAGCACCTTTACTCATTATTAGTGCTGCGACTGCTACTGTGATGAGGCCACCAGGGCTTTTGTTGATTGTTTCTGGTAATTCACCCATTGATGTTTATTCAAGTCATGCCACTGAAAATATTCCTTATAAAATAACCAAAGCAGCATTCATTGAAAATAAATTGGTGTTGTTAACTGACGATGGTGTTTTCTCAGGCGATTTCTCAGGTAATTCAAATACTGCTAAGTTTGAACAAATTAACTTTTCTGTGCCAGTACATGGCATGGGAGCGACCATATTTCAGCAACAAAGCGACGGTAATATACTCGTCGGTTCATTTAGTGGTTTATTTGTATGGCAAGAAAAACATGACAGCTATAGAGCTGTTACTTTGCCTGAAGATACAAAAGGTATTTTACCTGTTGCAGCTTATCAAAGTGAATCGGGGTTAGTTGTTTTTGACTTCTTTAAAGGGAAACTTTTTGATCAAAGCTCTGTATTCTCAGCGATGCCTAACAGTATTAATAGTGATGCTAAAATGGCGTTATGGAATTTTTTCTTTGAACTACATAACTTGCGAATTTTTCAAGATTATATTGGCCCGTTTTACTTACTTTTATTATTAGCAGTTGCTTTATCACTGCTAACTATAACAATAACGGGAATATTACAATATCTTCGTAAAGGTAAACGTCAAAAAGGTAAAAATAGAAAGGAGACATACACATAGAAAGGTAGATAGAAGCGGTTAAGATACCAAGTTAACCTTAAGGATAACCGCTTCTGCTTAACAAGTTAACCCGCTTGTTTGGCATACATAGCAAGTAACTGAGTCCACTGGGTTTGAGTTAACGCTTCTTTAGTATGGGCGTGACAGCGTAAAGTACGATCAGCTAAATCTGCATGCGCTTTGGCAACATCATTAAGTATGATATTAATTTTGCTAATATCAGCGCCTGCTAATACCGCTTGTTTAATCGCTTTTTCACCTTCAATAATAGTGGTTGTTGCTTGCACTGCAGGTGCCATATTTTCAGCGCGCCACTTAGCAAAAATAGCAACCTGCTCAGGTGTTAATGACAGTTCTTGAGCTTTTTTTACTAAAAACGGCATAAGCATAGGGATAGGGTTAACTTGTTTTACTTGCATCATTGGGTTGGCGGATGCAGGAGAACTCGCGAACAATATAGCTAAGATCAGTGATAATAAAGTGAATTGAATTTTAGTCATGACAATATTCCTTTGATGTTTTAATGAGTAAATAGGACAAATGAATATTAACAAAATTTAAATTAGCATTCAATAAATTAGTTTTTTCTAATGTTGTGTGAGGGATATATTTATCTTTGAATTAATTGAGGGGAAATTTTTTGAAAAGTAAAAGCTATTTTAGCAATAGAAAGGCTTAGAAATAAAAAAGCCAATAACAAAATTTATAAAGAAATGTTATTGGCCTAACCATCAAAATTTTTAATCGTAGTGATCTAAACAGAGTGCTTAAACCGACAAACCTGCTAGGAGAGCTAGTGACTATGCGTTCTGAAGACACAACCACTAGCCATACAGACTTGTTATTAACTAAGAGTTGTGAGAGAGCGGTCACTCGCCTTGGTTAATAACTAAATAGTAATCATTCTCATTTGTATTATCAATGATTTATTTTAAAATAGTTTCATTATCTTGGTTTTATTTGAGTTTAGCCATAATGAGGTTGTTATGCTTAACAGTGCATGGTTAATAATGTTTGTTGTTGAAAGTACAGTTGATTACAAAATAAAAAGCTCTTACAGATTGTAAGAGCTTAGAAATATTTACCACAGAGAACTGCACTACACCGAGAATAACAACGGCTCGGTGGTGCACAGTTGCGATATTTTTACATTAAAAATTTTATACTAAGCCATTGTTTGCAAATAGTTCTCAATACCAGCATTTTTAATGAAGAATTCTTGTTCATCAAGCCAGTCAATTTGCTCTTCAACGTTACCGAGTAATTTCTTGGCTAAATCTCTACTAATATAATCCTGCTTTTGTTCACTGACATCAATTAAAGCGACTAATACTTTATGTGATTCATACTCTAAATTAGCATTAGACTGCAACATTTCAGTGGTATTTTCACCGATATGTAAACGCCCTAATTCTTGCAAATTAGGTAAGCCTTCTAAGAATAAAATTCGCTCAATAAGATCGTCAGCTTGTTTCATTTTTAAAATTGACATTTTATAGTCTGCTTTATTCAAGCCTTCTAATCCCCAGTTTTTATACATGCGGGCATGTAAAAAATATTGGTTTATTGCAATTAACTCAACAGCCAAGGCTTTATTGAGTAGGATGAGAATGTCTTTATTACCTTGCATAAAACGCTCCTTACCCTGCTAAATGGTTACCCATGTGCGACTGAGTGTAATTTTGTAAGCCCATTTTATCAATTAAACCAAGCTGTTTTTCTAACCAATAAATGTGGTCTTCTTCTGTGTCTTCAAGAAGTTTCAACAACGTTTCTCTGGTTTGATAATCTTTTTCACTCTCACATAAAAGGATCGACTCTTTTAATGCGGCGACCACTTCCATTTCAAGAATTAAGTCGTTTTTAAGCATTGATGGAATATCGTCACCAATAATTAAATCGCGGCGACTGGTTAAATTAGGCGTGCCTTCTAGAAATAAAATGCGTTTTATTAGGGCGTCAGCATGGGTAGTTTCTTCTTGCATTTCATGATTAAGTTGCTCATATAATTTATCGAGCCCCCAATCTTGATACATGCGTGAGTGAATAAAATACTGATCAATTGCTGCTAGTTCGTTGTGTAATAAGCCGTTTAGACTATCAATTACTTTTGTATTACCTTTCATTGCATCTCTCACTTTAAATATTACTAAAATATGAGTGAAAGATAGTCCAACTTTGGCAAAAAAACAAGCTAAATAACCAGGAAAACAAAAGCAAGCCATTGTTTTTAATGATAATTATTATCATTGAGTTTAGCGTTAGAAATAAAATTATGGTGTTTTTATAGCTAAGAAAGTGTTTTTGTTGAATATTTACAACTCAAATAAGTATAAATAACTGTAGGCAACAAACACTGCTGGAATAGCGGAATAAAACGTGGCAATGACGGCCATTTTAGGTGCTAGTGCAATGGCTGGAAACAATGCGTCACCGTCATTGCTAATAGCATTACCGAGCTGAGCAGATAACTCAATGGTACCTGATAAGTACAGGCTAGTGGTGATGATTTGCGGGCCACAACCGGGTAATAAACCGATAGCGATGGCAATTAAAGGCGTTAAATTGCCCCATTGGCTAAAAACTTTGGCTAAATCTATGCCTGAAAAATGTATTGATAGCTCAAAAATTAGGAAGGCCATAATCACCCAGCTGGCAACAAAGTTAGTATCTTGAGCCACTTTTTGAAATAAATTACGGGTATTCACTTTTGAGTCTTCAGCAACAATAGTTTTATAGCTTGTTACTTCACCAGAGCATGCCCAAAGTGTTATGGCTACCATAATGATTACTGAACCGATAATGTTGATAGTGCCTGAAGATAAGTGAAAAAATTGGTCAACATCAACTTGAAATGAAAATAAAATAGCGATAAAAGCAGCAGGCAGCAATAGCCATTGCCAAAGTATTCCTTGCCACTTGATATAACGAGTAAATTTATTATCTGACGGTTTTTTATTATTGCTAATGGCTGGCTTCACTGCTTGTTTAGGGCGCATGAATTTATCGCCATGTATTAAATCAACAACTATGCCTGATATTATGCCAACAACAACGCCAACAGCCATCACAAATAACCCAGTAGAAGGGCGTGAGGCGAGTAGTAAAAAAGCGGCATCACCCATGGTTGCCGTAAGCACAGCGACAACTGCGCCAAATGAAAATTTTCCTTGAACAAACTGGGTTATAACAATGATAGCACCACCACAACCGGGCATAGCACCCATTACGCTAGCAAAAACAATCTGATATTTACTATTGGTATTGGGCACGTTGAGTAGCCATTTATAGCGAGTAAGCAAACTTGAAAGGTAGTGATATAACGCTAAGCTGGCGGCGACATAAGCAGAAACTTGCCAAAAGGCATCAGACAAAACATTGATGGTAATAAGGTAGGTAGAGTCTGTTAGCAATAACGCTAAAATAAACATGGGGAGCAGTAAGCGCTTGTGTGATAAACAAACGCTTTTGAGGATATGCTTACGACTAGTAGCCTGTTGACTTAATTCCATTGAGAAGTACCTGAATGTTAATGTGTTAGTGCTGATTTATCAAAGGCTTAAGAAATACTTTCAAAACTCGACCAATGATTTGCTTGTTACTAACAGGGCCTAATTTTTCAACGGCAATGCTTGATGAATTTTCACCCTTACACCAAATTAAATTGTTTTTATCAATAATAGCGACAGTTTTTATTAATAAACCGTATTGTGGGTGATTAATAAGTATGGTTTGATTTGGCTTAATTTTTTTAAAAGTAGTCCAATGCCCAACTAATACATAGCTGTGCTGTGGGATACGCGGGAACATACTATGCCCTGTTACTTTCCAAATTTTTAAGCCAAATAAAGTCATTTTGATAACACGGGATAAACTAACGATTGCTCAGGCGGGTAAGGGCAAACCGCGGTATAAGTTTTAACGCCTTTACATTGCCAAAATATTTCAGCAAAGCGGTTAACTTTACTTAGTAAATCTAAAGTGACTTCTTTATTAATGTGTTGTTTTGCACTAGAAGTCGCTAACATTATGCTGTGTACTAGTTCATGAAGCTCTGGAAATTCTGCTAATTGCGGCGCTTTAATGAAATCACCCCAGATAACGGTTATTTCTTCTTTAACTTGTTTGCCATGGTTTTCTTTTTGAGCAACTAAGCGAGAAAACTGAGCATGATCATTTGCGGATAGCTCAGCTTTGTTATCAAACTCGCTTAATAAATCAACCATACGTACCATAGTTAACACAGCAAGCTGAGCGGTAATAGGATCATAAATCTTACAGGGAATATCGCAATGGGCAGACACGGTTGAAAAATGAAATTTTTCATCAAGTCTATTGATTAGATTATACAACATTTTGATTACCTTTTAGTTGCGGTTTAGTCGTTTTGATTTGATAATTTTTTTTCAATAGTTTGCTGTATAAAGCCACTAAAGCAATTAAGGCAGGGGCAAGCCAGAACAAATGAACTAAGCTTGATAGCATTGTAGTATGGTCATGTCCTGCGTGAGCAAAGCTCTGTGCAGATACTAATAACGTAAGACATAGTATAATTAATGAGTAAATTTTCATTTTATATTCCTTGTTATGATTAGTGAATAACTTGTTGATTTGATTCAAGACTTGCCTTGAAGTCTGCTAATGATTTTTGGCATGTGTTACACATAGGGTGTCGCTTTGAAAACATTAAAATAGGCATAAAGGTTACTTTTAAGGCATTTTGTGCGATGAGCTTAGTGTCTTCACAGCTATCCGCTGAATTACAAATGCTCAACATTCTGTTATGGGGAATGAGTAAATATTGTAAAGATAAATCAGGGTTATCCTGAACTTCAAACAAGGTTGCCAAATTGTGAGAAACACAAATCCATGCCATTAATAGCTGCACATTTTGGCTATCAGCAGCCCATAATGAATCCAAGTGAAAAGCGGCTTCTTTATAACAATACTCAGCCTGACCCCAGTTTTTATTATGAAAACAGTTGTTGCCATCATCTAATAAGTTTTGCCATTGATACATATTCATTTCTCCACGTAAGCAATACCAGCCTCAATAACTATTTTTTTTAATTTAATGAGACAGGCGAAATACTATTTAATTTTACTGATAGCCTCATCAATGGCTTCTTTATTCATAGCGACAGCTACTTTAGCTTTGTCCCAGTCGGCTTTAGCTTTAGTGCTATCTACATTGTCACCAATTTGAACAACACCTATCATGCCTAAGGCAAAATGTGGCAAACATTTCACTAGCACTACACCTTCTTCAGAGAAGGTTATTTTGGTTGCCTTACCATAAGGTGTTTTAAATGATGATTTTGGCGACGGAACCGAAAATGACTCAGCATTATGTGATGGATCTGAAGGAATAAAATTAATAGTATCCCCAGCAGCAATCTTGATAAAAATAGGTTCAAATACCATCATTTTGCCATCACTACCTTGAGTTAATAGCTTAACCGTATGATCTTTAGCGCTTACCATGCCAGCACACAGTAATAAGCAGAGGCTGAATACTTTCATTTTTAACATTTTCATTTCTAACATGAGAACTCTCTAGAAGTTGATTTGTATCAAATAATAATCATTCTCATTTGTGTTTGCAAGCTATTTATATCGTCTGGACTGATATTTAATGGCTGAAAGTAGTAGGAATACTTAAAATAGAGGTAAAAGAGAGAAAAAATTGAAATAAAAGAGAGGTAAAAGAGAGGTAAATGTTGATTTTACCTCCTAATGATAAGCAGCATACTTAAAAGGTATAGTTAACACCTACAGAGTAGCTGGCACCAAACCCTGGTAAGAAGCTAGGTTGTTGAATAGCAGAAAAGCCACGAATAACATACGATGTTTGATACACCTCATCTGTTAAGTTTTGTCCGTCAAAATACACTTTCAACTGCTTATTTACTTGATAAGCCATTTGTAATGATAATAACGTATAAGAGTCTTGAAACTGATTGTTGGAATGATCAATTGGCGTATCATCAATTTGCCATTTTACACTGGGAGCGATGTAGAAACCGCCATTTTGATAGCGTAATGCTAATTGCGCCGTATGCTCAGGAATGCCCGCAAGTTGATTACCGTCATATTTACCGCCATCAAAGTAAAAGTCACTGTAGTTGTAAACTAACTTAGTTGATAAATTATCTCCGTTACTGAATAAGTCTTCGCTAATGTCTTGTACTATTTCTAATTCAAGCCCTTGATGAATAGTACCTTCTTCATAGTTATTTGTTTGGCCATTAACGGCAAAATCGCTAACAATTGAAATAAGCTCATCATCAACATCACTGCGATATAAGGCCACATTCCATTGTGTTTGGTTAATACGACCAACGCTACCAATCTCTAAGGTTGCTGAGTCTTGCGAGTCTAAATCATTAAGGCTGATTTGGGCCATTGCGGGGTTTTTCGGGCTAACACTAGTAGACACTAATTCCCAATAGGTTGGTGCTTCACTGGTGCTGCTAATATTAGCAAAAAATCTAATGTCGTCAGAGGCATGGTAAATTAAGCCAAGTTTAGGGTTAACGCTATCGTAGCTGTTATCTTGATTATGAGTGCTGCCAATTTTGTCACTAATGTCTCTGTTTGAGCGGACAAATTGTGCTGCCGTTACTAGCTGCCAATTTTTGTTTAGCTGTGCTTGCCATTGTGCAGCCAATATTATATTGCTGGCATCAAGGTCTAAGTCGCCAAATGTTTGTAACATACTGCCATCAGCAGGATTAGTAGCCACATAGGCTCTACTCATATCACTTTTATTGGCGGTTAGTGACAAGAATAGCTCGTCGTTGTCGCTAATATAATCACCTTGAGCAGATAAAGCATATTCAAAAGCAACGTCTTTACTTTCAGTGACATTATGCTTAAGCGGATCAGCAAAAACATCATCAACCTGTTGGTAAACAACATTAATTTCATGAACTATGTTACCTTGGCTTAGGCGTGTTTTGTTAGCAATACGGTTAATTTGCGAGTCGCGATGGGGTTTGCGATTATAAACGTTGAGTAGGTTGTCTAGGGGAGTATCACCATCACCCATAATCAGTTTTGGGTTTTCTAAGGCGCGCGCTTTTGGCACCACAAAAGGAATTTGAAAATAACTATCACTCCATTGTAAAAAAGTACGGTTGCTAATTGTATCGCTTATATCAACCCCAATATTGCCTGAAACACTAGAGCGCTCTGATTCGCTAAAGTGGCGATAACCATCGGCACTATCGGTAGCAACATTCACATAGTAGTCGTAGTTTTTACCTTCTCCTGCTAGTTGGGCGCTGGCGCCAAGTCGGTTGTCGCTACCATATTCTAAACGCACACTGGGGCTAGCTGTGGTGCCGTTTTTACTGATCATATTAATAGCACCACCTAAGGTGGTTGCGCCATAGCGTAAGCCGTTTGCGCCACGATAAACGGTGATCATTTCTGCAGCTTTAGGGTCTAAAAAGCCAATAATAAAACTGCCATCGGCTTGATTAAGCGCCATGCCGTCATAAAGTAATTCTACGCCACGATTTACCGGGTTACCTTGTAAACCTGAACCGCGAATATTTAGCCTTGGTTGATCATTACCACCAAAAAAGCTTTGCATAATAATGCCCGGCTCAAAGCCTAGTGCATCTTGTAATGTCGCTTGACGAGCGGGTAGCTTGCTGATGTCAATTAAGTTGGTGCCACCAGCCACTTTTTTCAATTCAGCTTTAGCTTCATTACGGGTTGGAAAAGCACGTTGTGCCTTTTGCGCCCAAACTTCAATGTGTTCATCGGCGTCTTTTGAGCTAGCATCGTTTACTGCCTGATTGGGTACTTCATTTGCTAGTAGTGAACTACTAAGCAAGGCTGTCGTTAAGCATAGTGTTAAATAAGAGGGTTTAATCAACATAATTTTTCCTTTTCTATTATCAAGAATTACCAAGAAATGTAAAACATATTTTTTGCCAAAAAAACAATGATGATTTGATGACAAAAAACACTTAAGTGAATGAATTTAAAACGGCTGCAGCTCATTTTTCCAGATTTAGATAAATACATGGCGGTGAAAAAATGTCCTAGTACGATAAAGGCAAATATCATTTTTGCTGAAAGTAAAATGCCAAATGACGAAGACATCATTCCAGAAAAATGTGGAAAGTGATGGTGTGCCATTGCTAGGCCTGAAAGAAACAAAAAAGCCAGTACAAAAGGCATGATCTGACGTGCTCTTGTGGTGATACCTTGTTGTAGTAATTCCATGGATGCTATGGGGATTTTTTTGCGAATAGATTCTAGAAAAATAACTTCAAAAAATACTACCCCAATAAACATTATGGCGGCGAATATATGGACTGTAATTAAAATAGCGTAGGACACGATTAATTTACCTTATGGGTTTGATTTTGTTTGATTTTGTTTGATTTCGTTTGATTTCGTTTGATTTCGTTTGATATCGTTTGATTGGTTTTATGGTTTTTATTTGAAAAAACATTTTGGTTAAATTGCTTTAAAAAGTGCTCTTTTTCACTGAGCAAAGCTGTGCTATGGCAAGTGAATGTTTTTTGTTGCTTATTGGTATCTTTATGTAAAACCAAACATGATTGCGTTAATGGCAGCACTTGCTCTACATAGTGGCTAACATAAATCATGGTGGTTTCTGGGGTTAATAAACTATTGAGTAATTGGCTCAGTTGTTGTGTTAGGTTGTTGTCTAGGGCGCTAAAAGGCTCATCAAGTAATAATAAGTCAGGCTCAATAGCAAAGGCTCTGGCTAAGGATACGCGTTGTGCCATGCCACCTGATAATTGATGAGGGTAATAATGCTGGTATTGGCTGAGTTCAACTTGCGTTAATAGTTCGGTTAGTTTTCTTGTTCTCTGCTCTTTAATAATGTTACTGGCTTTCATGACCTCAGTAATATTTTGCGCAACGGTTAACCAAGGTAGTAAGCGCGGCTCTTGAAAAACATAACCTATACGTAGCGCTTTGTTATTGAGAACTCCTTGTGTTGGCTGATGAATACCAGCGATTAATTTTAAGAGTGAAGACTTACCAACACCACTATCACCCAGTAGGGCTATTTTTTCACCGACAGTAAAGGTTAATGAAATATCATCAAAAATAGTTTGCCCAGCCAGCGTTAAAGTAAGCTTGTCTAGGGTTATTAATTTATTCGCTTTGTTTTTAAGCTGCGGGTTTACGAGGCGTTCTACATTCATTAGCTAAACTCCCGCCAGCGTAATAAATAATTTTGTACCGGTCTTAACAGTACTAATTCCATAAAGGCGACAATGAGTAAACTTACTGTCACCCAAGCGTATAATTCAGCGCTATCAAAATTACTGCTGGCATTCGCTAATTCATAACCAACCCCTTGATGGGCACCTAACACTTCTGCCAAAACAACAATACGCACACCGTTGCAGCAGACAATAATTAAGGTGGCACACAGCGGGGCAGAAATAGCAGGAATATAAATTTTACTAAAACGTTGATACAGAGAAAATCGGTATACTTGGGCAAGTTCAAACCAATGATTGTCAATTTGCTCAACGGCTTTTTGTGTATTGATATAAATGGTTGGTGCGAGCAATAATACGGTAATAAAAACCACCATGGTGCTACCCATACCAAACCAAAGCATTGCCAGCAATACCACAATAACGGGTGGAACACTCATTAACAGCCAACGAAATGGCGCTAAATAAAACTTTAACCAAGCATGTCGGCCAGCAATTAAACCCAGCAAAAAACCAATAAAGCAAGCAAGGCTGAGGGCGTAAAACAAACGCACTAACGTTACCAATAATTGCTGCCAAAAATCAGCTGTTGTGAGTAGTTCAAACAACTGCATTAAGGTTTGCATTGGTGAGGCGATAATCATAGCGTTTAACTGGCTGGCGAGCAGCTGCCACAGCCCTATTAAACTCATTAAGCCGAGACAATAAAAACTAGCTTGCTGTTTGTGTTTTGTTTTAATTTTCATTAACTATTTGTCTATTAGAGAAGTTTAATTGCTTGGCTAGAAGTAAAAATCATCATTTGGCTGTTTGCCGCCGATGCGCTTAGCATCGTTGTCAGCCAGTAGTTGATAAAAACCTTGTAGGTCTTTTTTGACTAGGCTGCTATTTATGGGCTTTAGTCCAGTATTTTTTATGGCTGAAATCAAGGCAGGTTTAGGCATTTTAGGTAAGTATTTTTTTACGATATCAGCGCATGCTAATATTTGCTCAGCACACCAAAGGGCTGCATCTTTATAAGCATTGTTTACTTTTGAAAGAAGTGCTTTGTCGGCATTTACTGTGGTGTTAGCAATAATGCCCGCTTGCGGTAATTTGGGGCTTTTAGGGAATGTTTTTTGCCATTGCTCACTAATATTAATAGCACGTACCAGTGTCGCTTTGCCTTTTTGGGCATTTTGGTAAAGCACAATTGAGCTAAGTGGCTCAATCAACAAGGCATGCTTTACCTTGCCAGCTAGCAGTAGTTGTGCGGAATCAGCTAAATTATGGCTATGTCTTATTTTTACCTGCTTAGCTTTATCTGCTAGTTGTGCGTTTAATAACTGTTGCAAAACAATGCTAGGCATATCGTTTTTAAAGGGCACTACTATTTCTTGACCGATAAGCTCACTTAAGGACGAGATGGTTTGGCCTTGGCTGACGATGTCCATGATATTCCAAATAGAAATATTCATTAGCGTTAGGCGATGACCTTTATTGTAAAAAATCGCCGCTAAGTTTGAAGGCATGGCAGAAAAGTCAACTTGTTTGCCAATGACCATGGCGCGTAATTGATCGGGATTTTTCCAACGAACAAAAGAAAATTCTACCGACGCTGCGGCGAGCTTTTGTTGCTCTGCCATCACCATTAACGGGTAACTAACGACGGCTGCAGGACCTGCTAATGTTAATTTTTTTGTTTGAGCATGAGTCATGCTTGAGCTGAGTAATAAGTATGAACAAAGCAAGATGAAAGAATATTTAGTCATTATAATTGCAAATGAGAATAGTTTGTATTTATAATAATGTACTTGTAGTCATTCATCACTTGATAATTATCAAGACTGTTAATTTTCTAGACGGTGAACGGTGAACTATGTGATTAACTCTTTAGGGAAACACGAATGTCGATTGTGCAAGCAAATTTATTGCAACTCTTAAATGAAAAACAAAGAGCTTTACTTGATGGGCAAAGTCACCAGTTGACATTAAGTGCGGGTGACTGCTTGTTTGAAAAAGGCAGTGGTGCGGATAATATTTATTTGGTGAATAAGGGCAAGGTGACGCTTTATCGGCTAATGCCTAATGGTGAAGAAAAAGTGTTTAAGGTATTTTTAAGCGGTGGACTCATTGCTGAGATGGCGGTTTTTATGGAGCCCAGAGTTTATCCAATGAGCGCTCATGTTGATCAAAAAACGTCACTGACCTGTTATAGCCATGACAGCTTTAATGGTTTATTCAAGTCTGATGGCGACTTGGCAATGAAAGTTATTGGTTTTATGAGTAATAGAGTCGGACAGTTAATGAACTCCCTTGATATGCTCACCCAAGTCAATGCCAATCAACGTTTGGTTATGTATTTTGCGGAAATATATCGTAAACAGAAGCAACACGGTAATAGATTTGTGTTACCCAACACGAAAAAAGTATTGGCAACGCAACTCGGCATCACGCCAGAAACCTTATCGCGTTTATTAAATAAGCTTAAATTTAATGGTTTGATCATCGAGTCGGGCGCTTGTATTACCGTGCCTGATTTTAGTGGTTTGTGCCGTGAGGTTGATTTAGTGCCGAGTATTTTTGAACAGCGTCATTAATAAAACGGTAGCTTTCTCAGTTAAAATTTATATTCAGCGGCTAACCATAAAGAGCGACCTGGTTGTGGTGAAAGTGAGTTATTAAAACCTAGGCTGCGCTGAGAAAAATCGTTACCTGAGTTGGCTTTGCCTATACCGGGGGCAAATACTTTACGGTTAAAAATATTCATCGCTTTGAGACTAAATAACCATTGGCTGTGCTGATAATTGACAGCGCTATCAAAAATGACGCGCGAGGCTACTTCTATATCTTGCTCTGTTAAAGGATTGCGAGAGTATAGTGGCGTGCGATGTAAATAGTTCGCTTTGATATTTAGGTTAAATGCTGTGGCTAGTGGGACATTGACTATTAAATTAACTTTATGGGGTGAAATATCTCCTAAAGTTGTCGATTCCTCATGCCATTGCTCTTGTTGATGATCATAGCTTTGGTTACTTTTTGTGTGAGCATAAGTATAAAATAGCTGACCAGTAATAGGGGCTTGACCCGAGAGCAAATTGTCATATTCGAACTGGCCTCGATATTCAATTCCCCAGCTGTCACGTTTGGCATCATTCATGGCATCTTCACGAATAACATCATTGTATTTTGCATAATAAAGTGAGATATCATGCAACCAGTACTGACTTTTATGCATAACTATTAATTCTAGGTTTTTTGCTCTTTCAGGTGCTAAGTCAGGGTTGGCCTTACGGTCTGACCAACCACCATAAAGTTGCTTAGCCGGAGGCTCTTGAAATGCCTCACCGTAAACTAATTTTATTGCGCTATCATCTTGATTAAACTTGTAAATAGCAGCAACTCTAGGGCTGATTGTTGATCCCCAGATTTGATTATCATCATAACGTAAACCAAAATTTAATCGCCAAGGGTAAAGATCATAAATTACTGCGCCATAAACACCAGTATCATTAAACTGCTCGCGATTGTTGTCAGGCACTTCAGCTAAGGGTTTGGCAAAAAAATCATAACTACTATCGCTGCTATGAAATACACCTGCGCCATAACCATAAGGCCCGGGAGCACCGCTTGGTACTGTTGAGCTGTAGGCATGCCAATAACCTGGAATATCATAAGATTTAGTTAAGTCACTGCGCTTTACTCGCCAACCTGACAATAAACGAAAATTATCTGAAAGTTGATAATCAATATCTTGCTTGGCTTCAATGGCATTATTGGTTGAATTCCAGTAAGTAAAGCTGACGTAGGAATATTCAGACATGCCTTCATGCCAGTCTGTTGCTGCTTCTGCCCAATTTCCCCATACTCTATTTTCACGATAATTTAATGAGCTATTAATGGTTAATTGTGAATTTGGCTGCCATTGGTGTTCAATAAAAGCTTGCTGGCTTGATCTTAGCCAATCACTATTATTTTGGCCTTTATCGGCAGCGAAATGAGTGCCATAGCCTTCATCTATTTGCCATTGGTTGTAGCCAAAAGTAATATTTTGATATTGTAACTTGGCAAATATTCCCCAATCGTCGGTGTTGTCAGTATATTGGCCATACGAAGTGCCATCATTACTGAGCGAGAGAATAGGTCCCCAAATTTTTTCATCGCTGTAGAGCTGATTAGATAAAAACCCCCAGCGAGCAGATAAATCTTCTTCATCACTGGTAAAAACTCTGGCACTAATGTCATAGCTAAATTCGCCATGATTTCCTCGGGCAAACAGACTTAAACCTTGAGAGTTCCAGCTGCCAACTTCGCCTTTTATGGCAAGCTCATTCTGACCATCGTCAAGCTCTTTGCCTTTTTTAGTGATTAAATTAATCACTCCTAGAAAAGCATTTGCGCCATATTTTACCGAAGCAGGGCCATATAAAACCTCAATTCGGCTGATCATATTAATAGGATATTGACGACTTAACAGTATTTGCTGACTCCATAAATGGTTTTCAACCCGACCGTCAATCATAAATAACGTTCGGGTAGTAAAAGGAGTTCGGTAGCCACGCTGATAGGCAGTGCTGTTAGCAGAGCCGCCAGTGTTGACGACATCAAAGCTGGGTAGGTCTACTAGTATTTCGTTTATATTGTGATAGCCGCGTTGCTCTATTTGCTTGGCTGAAATAATTAACATAGCGGCAGGTGCATCAATCAATGATTCTTCAATACCATTACTACTGATGACTTGAGTTTGTAAAAGCTGCTCTAAAGTGAGTGAAAAAAGATCGTCTAAATCTTCATCGTTAGCGATAGCTGGCGCTAACGATGTTATGCCCAATAGACAGGCTAGTAATAGCTTAGAAAATAATTTCATTGCTACACTGTAGACTATTTAGCTGAATAATAAAGACATTTTATAAGCAATAACGTTGGATCATAGCGAGCAATAATTTATCGGTTTTTGCTATTTCGCTGTGGGCTAAAAATTCATTGGGTTGATGGGCTTGATCGATAGAGCCAGGCCCTAGCACAATGGTTTGACAGCCCAGTTGTTGAATTAATGGTGCCTCGGTTGCATAATTTACTGCGCAACAGCTGTGCCCGCTAATTTCTTCAGCAATACTGACAAAACATTCACTTTCATTGGCTGATTTATTTTGCTCAAAACTTGGCGAGCTAGGGTGCAACTCTTCAAAGCTAATACGGCCAGGATATTTTTCAGCCAGTGGTTTTAATGCTTCGCTTAGCCAATGTAAAAGCTCGTCATCACTCATGCCCGGTAAAGAGCGTAAATCAATATCTAAATCGCAATGACCACATATACGGTTGGCATTGTCGCCGCCTTTAATTGCGCCAAAATTTAAGGTGGGTGCTGGTACATCAAAGGCTTCGTTTTGGTAATTTAAGCTAAACTTTTCTTGCAAACTCATTAATTCGCCAATCACTTGATACATAATTTCAATGGCATTAACACCAAGGTTGGGTTTACTTGAGTGTCCCGACTGTCCTTGGACACTAATACGGTGTGACATGTGTCCTTTATGCATGATCACGGGTACTAAGTTGGTTGGTTCACCAATGATCGCCACATCAGGTTTAGCCGCTTGGCTTTCGGCAAAAAAGCGCGCGCCGGCCATCGTCGTTTCTTCATCAGCCGTGGCTAAAATATATAAAGGCTTTTTTAGGTTTTTTGCATTTAGGCATTTACAGGCTTGCAGTATAAAAGCAAAAAAACCTTTCATATCACAAGTGCCTAAGCCATAAAATTTATCATCTTTATTTATAACGCCCAGAGGGTCGCTTTGCCAGCGACTTTCATCAAAAGGCACTGTGTCACTGTGTCCAGCCAATAATAAGCCCCCTTCACCACTACCAAGTTTGGCTAATAAGTTATATTTATTATCGCCTCCTTTATGGGCACTGGGCACTTTTTGAATATCAATATTAAAACCTAATTGCTCAAACCAAGTGGCAAGTAATTGAATAACTTCTAAATTTCCTTGATCCCAACTGGCTTGAGTTGAGCTAATAGAAGGACAAGCAATCAATTGCGTTAAAGACTGAGTGAAGTTAGGTAACTGTGACATATAAATTGATCCGCATAACTAAAATAAAAAAGTGATAAAATCTGAATAAAAACTTAAATAGTTATGCTTAATAGTTGCATAACTATCCATGAAGTGCTAAATTGCTTTCATAATGTAAATAACCTGCTTTTATAAGGCTACTCTTTTCATAAGGCACAGTGTAATGCTAATTGTTCAAGAAATACGACGACGATAGAGAATTATTTTATTATCTCTTGGATGCTTTAGTTATAAGAGAAAGGTTATTCCATTAAAAATCATATCGTTATTAGTTTTGAATAGTAAGGTTTCAATTGTGTCAGAAGTTCAAAAGGTTGCCGTAATCGGCGCAAGTGGTTATGCCGGTGCCGAATTAGTT
>MAAC01014710.1_pt1 | contig 37136 bp, 32 predicted proteins | sample 1115981 | NCBI WGS metagenome assembly MAAC01 (sample SAMN04961126, study PRJNA320927) | seawater metagenome | isolation source: sample BD02T64 sea water enriched with oil for 64 days | place: USA:Gulf of Mexico | collected 2013-07-27 | reverse complement strand
CAGCTAAAGATAAAGAGTAGACTGTAATTTTTAATTGAGTAGAATCGGCCATGCAGAGCCCAAAGTAAAACTATTGCTAGTGTATTAAGTATCAAATGAGCAAAATTTGTATGAAATAAATGTCCTGTTACTACTCGCCAATACTGACCATCGATGATAAAACCGCGGTGATAAACAAACAGATCACTGATTGAGCTGTTAAATAAAAAAATAATGCATGCTGTTACTAATAAAAATAAGGGGGCTAATACATGAGTACGTTGGATAGGAAAGCGATTCATTTTGTCCATCTTTTATTATTTTTGTCGTGGTATTCAATTAAATTGGTAAAATAGTTAATTCTTTAATCAAATAGGTAAAGCGTATGCCTCGATCTTATTGTAGCTTATGTCATCGACCACAAGTAAGTTGTATTTGTCAGTTATTTACATTGACGGATAATGATATACATGTGGTGATCCTTCAGCACCCTAGCGAAGTAAAGCAATCAAAGGGGACGGTTACCTTATTGAGTCAATCGTTAAAGTCATGCCAAGTTATTGTTGGTGAGGATTTTACCCTAGATGCTGAATTTCAACAGCTGATGTTGCAATTTAATAATGAAGTAGCCTTATTGTACCCATCTGAAAAAGCCCAAGTTATAAATGCAGAGGAGAACAAAGAGGGGAACAATATATTTAAGAATGTACGTTGTATTATCTTGCTTGATGGCACGTGGAAAAAAGCGTTTCGTCTCTACATGGTAAATAAGGTTTTGCACACAATCCCCCATTTTTTATTACCTGATGGCATCATCAGTAAATATCAAATTAGAGCAACTAAAAGGGAAGGTGCGCTCTCTACTCTAGAGGCGTGTTGTCATGCTTTAACTTTGATCGAAAAATCTCCGGAAAAATATTCAACTTTGTTAGCCTCATTTGATGAGTTTAATGAAATGCAAAAATCATTTAATCCTCATCAAAAGAAGAATTAGAGAGAGTTATTCGCTTAAAGTTTAAAAGGGGTCTTTTAATATTTTTTCTATTACCCAGCGATCTTCGAGTTGAGTAAGAGAAAGACGCTTAACATCTTTAACTCTATTGTCTTGATACATGCCATCAAAATACAAGGTAATAACAGCTTTGTTTTTAAATTGCTCTCTTACTTTTACACCACTATCGTCAGGTTTAATTTCTACTTTGTCGTAAGACATATTAAACAAATGGCGAGCCACCGCTCGTGGAGATTTATAGTGCAATATTATACGCGCTAAACGAGGACTACATACGGAAGCTGCTTTTTTTACATCTTGTTGATTATATAGCGCGTCAAAAAAAGCTACCGAGACCTCCTCAGGATTATTGATTGAAGTTATCGGGGCATCTTTTTGCTCACAGGCATTAATGAGTAATAAAAAAGGCAATAAACAATATTTTAAATATTTTTTCATCTTTATAATTTTCAAACTACTTTATTTATATCATACCTTATTTTAGTTAATAAAAAAGGCGCAGATTGCGCCTTTATAATTTCATAGTTCTGTAACTAAAATTATTGCATTAATTCTTTATTTGAAAAGCTATCACTAAACAGTGCACTCGATAAATAGCGCTCTGCGGAACTTGGTAAAATAACAACAATATTTTTACCTTCATTTTCAGGTTTTTCCGCTAAACGTTTAGCGGCAACAACAGCTGCTCCTGAAGATATACCCGCTAGAATTCCTTCTTCTTTCATTAAACGATGAGCCATTTCCATTGCTTCATCATTTGATACTTGTTCAACAGCATCTATTACTGATAAGTCTAAATTACCCGGAATGAAGCCTGCACCAATACCTTGGATTTTATGAGGGCCAGGTTTTAGTTCTTCACCAGCCATTTTTTGCGTTATCACAGGAGAGTCTACAGGCTCAACTGCAACGGAGGTTATGTTTTTCCCCATGGTGTTTTTAATATAACGACTAACACCAGTAATGGTGCCACCTGTACCAACACCAGCGACAAAAATATCAACTTTACCGTCAGTATCTTCCCAAATTTCAGGGCCAGTAGTTTTTTCATGAATTTCTGGATTAGCAGGGTTATCAAATTGACCTAATAAAACATATTTTTCTGGATCAGAGTCTTTAATTTCTTGTGCTTTAGCTATTGCACCACCCATGCCTTTAGCGCCATCCGTTAATTCTAATTTCGCACCTAATGCCGCTAATAATTTCCTGCGTTCTAAACTCATTGTTGCCGGCATAGTTAAAGTGATTTCATAGCCACGAGCTGCAGCAACATACGCCAAGGCAATACCTGTATTACCGCTGGTAGGTTCAACTATTTCTTTTCCTGCAGTTAATTGCCCTTTCTTCTCGGCATCCCAAATCATATTAGAACCGATACGACATTTAACACTGAAGCTTGGGTTTCTTGCTTCTACTTTCGCGTAAACATTACCACCAGTCACTCTGTTTAGCTTTACTAGCGGGGTTTTACCAATAGCGGTTGAGTTGTCTTCAAATATATTTGGCATGGGTGAGTCCTTTGATTAAATTTGGTTAAATAGGTTGCTAGCCATATAATTACTAAATCATATTTATACTAAGCATAAATGAATAGTAAGCGTTATTTTAATAAACAGAAGTTCCTATTCGTTATAACTTATATGCATTTAAGTTATAACACACTCTTATTAAAGTGCTTAACTCTGTAAAAAATAAGCAACGCTTTTATCAATATAGAGTAATTCTTTAAACTTATGTTCAATTGCTAAGGCATCCATGCGTAACTGATTTTAGTGAAAAAAGTTCGCTGCTCTCGTTTGATATCATTAATATAGTCATCTTGGTAACTATTATCGGAATAACCTAAATAAAAGACCGTTTGTGGATTTAGTTTATAAGCATAGATGAGTTGTGTAGAGAAATTTTTATTTTTTTGCGAAACGCCGATATAAGGGTTATTTTCGGGGTTCCTGTCTACATCGCTGTAGACTAAATTAAGTTTTAAATAACTTTGCACATCAAATTGATAGGAAACTCTAAGTTCAGTTAAGTCGGCTTGATATACGTTGGCACCATCAGCGTCTAATTTACTATTGGTATAATATAATTCGGCTTCTAAGTGGCTAGTAAAGTTATAAGATAATTTAGTGTATAGTTCTCTAAAATCACCTAAACGATTGTTACGATAATCAATTTTATCACCAACAATCAGTTCTGCTTCAACAAACGATTGTGCGGTAGGCCTTGAATTTCCGTATAAAGTAACTAGCTTCTCTGTAAATCGGCTCGTATTTCCATCAATAGCTAATATGGACTCATCGTGGCGCAGTCCGACTTTATCAGCATAGGTAAACATAACATCAAAAAAAGATTGCATTGGCCCATCTATTGAAAAACTTGATGCTAGTGATTTTTCAAGTAACTCGCCTTTTTCATTTTGCTTAATTTGCCATTGGCCAGAAAGTTTTGCTTCTTGCCAAAATGTGTCTTCTTCTCCATAAAGTAACCGATCAACTAAAAGCTTATTTGATTGATAGTCTGCTCTTGGCATATACCCCAAATCCGCCCGGAAATTGCTACCTATCTTTTGATGTTCGGCAGTGAGTTGCCAATATTCTGAGCTATGTTCATAGCTGGCTTTAATGGCATTATCTGAAATTTCATTTTCGAATTTAGTGCGGTGCACTTGTTCTGAATAAGGACAATTTCCAAAGAGACAATCGGTATTTTGTGTTTGTTCACATGCACTACTGTTATCGCTGTAACAAAAGTCCTGATAAAGCTCTTCAGGATATTGGGTATTTGAATTGAGTACTTGTCCTGAAAAGCTATTTGAATCATCAAAACGGTATTTGCTGTCTATCCCCACCACGTAATTATGATAATTATCGGCGGTTCTTAAAGTACTGATCGCTCCAACCGAGAAGTCATTATTAAAATCATAGCGGTATTTAAAAGCAGCAGCATGACTTTCTGTTTTTAATGACGCAATATCAGAGCCGGTATTACCGGGGACAATAAAATTGGTTTCGGTATCGTTGGTAATAAAAAGCCCATAACTGTGAGCTTGCTTTGTCCCAGTTAATTTTGCGCCATAGTCTGGATCGGCAATGTTTCGGGTATAAACTAAATCATAATTACTGGCGAAATAGTCAGAATTCTCTAGAAAAAACGGACGCTTCTCATCATAAAATAACGAATAAGTTTTATTGATGCTTAATTGGCCAGCATCAACTTCAACGGTTGAAAAATCGGGGTTCAAGGTAGCATTTAATAAGGTATTAGCGTTTATCCCCCAGCGAATATCTATACCAGCATCAACTTCATCTTCATTGTGCCAGTCATCTTGTGGGTCGTAAATGTCTCTATATTCATTACTGTTGGCAACTAAAGCTGGCGTTATCATTAAATTCTTGCCCGTTTCGGCATTTTGAAAGCCTTTAATTACAGGGTATTGGCACAACCAGCAGTCGTTATCCCTGTCTAGTGGGATATGTGAAATTCGTAATCGAGTATCTCGAGGATAAGATCGAATCAATTCAAATGCCCACGTTTTAACATCGTTGTTATCGGCAAAGTTTAATATTCGATAAGGGATCGCCATTTCGACTTGATAACCCGATTCGGTTATTTTTCCATAGGAATCCCAAATACCATTCCAAGAGTCATTGGTGCTGCCAGTCATTTCATTTTTAATACTGTCGTGTTGTACCCCAAAAGGGTTGACAAAAAATTCGTAATTTAAACGACGGTTATTATAAGTATCAAACTTGATGCCAACTATATCATCACCCCATCGCGTGTCTCGGTCACCTAAAAACGCTTGGATATCCTCTGGATTAGGGTCTTCAGCTAAAAAGCTAATATAAATGTATTCACCATTTTCGATAACTTTTGCGGTTGTTTTTACGGGGCTTTTTTTGTTATTTAAAGGATAGTTAACAATGTTTAAAGAGAATGTTTCAGCATATTGCCAAATTTTATCATCAAGCTCGCCATCGACGGTTACCGACAGTGTAGAAGTTGGCATAGAGAATGTTTGTGCTGAAGCGCTAGTTTTATCGGTATTAACACCATTTTCGGCATAGCTTTTCCATGGTATGAACGTAACAATAACTAGGAAAGTGAATATCGCACGGTAACGACTAATAAACGGCATAAGGTCTCTCTAATATTATCATTTTGTGCTTTATCTTATTGAATTATTGATAAATCAATTTAGTTGTTATAAATTTTTACAAAATTTTTGTGATAATTCAATTTATTATTTACAAGGTGAGTGTATAAATGATCTATAAGCTGCTCATCCTGTCATTTTTATGTCGAATCTTGTTGATAAGTACTGCATAATTGTCGCTCAAACCGTTTAATTATTTTTCATATGATCTTATCTATTTTTAATATCCTTGCTCTAGTATGCTTTATTAGTTGTTGGTTCGGTTATACCTTTTTTGCTCGGAAAAAAGCTAAAAACACAAACTGTATTGCAAGGTGTTTACATCAACACCGTATTCACTGGATGTATGAATTGCTCACAAGGGATCTTAAAGTAGGTGATGCTGCTTTATTAGCTAATTTAGAACGTAACATTGCTTTTTTTGCATCATCAACATTACTGGTATTAGCAGGGGTTCTAACCTTGTTTTCCGAGGTGGAACAGCTTCAAGCCGTTATTGAATCGATACCTTATGCAGATTTAACTTCCCATAGTGTTATTCAATTTAAGTTAGGTTTGTTGACTTTCATTTTTGTTTTAGCCTTTTTCCAGTTTACTTGGTCTATGCGTCAATATGGTTTTTTAAATGTCATGATTGGTGCAGCCCCTTTTGATGAAACAGGTAAAAATAAAAACTTACAGGTTTACGCTAAACATATGGCGATAGTGCAAGACCAAGCGGCACATTCTTATAATTATGGTTTGCGCTCATATTATTTTTCTATTGCAGCGATGTGCTGGTTTTTTCACCCTGCATTATTCATATTGGCGAGTTTATTTGTTGTGCATACATTATATATGCGTGAATTTAAGTCAAAAGCGGTCAAAGCAATTACCGCCGGCCAAGAGTTTTTAACTATTGAGCGTAATACTCGTCAAGGCAATTAGCAGATGAGCCATCACTATGCAAAATATTCCCCCGCTGATTTTGACAATTATGATTGTTTAAAAATATCCAAAGGGATTTATTTACTCATTGCCTTTGTATTAAGAGGCTATTTTGTTTGGTTAATGTCAGTGACTAACATGAATGACCGAGTGGCAACCATTAAATGGATATACCCCGAACCTAATTTGTTTTATTTGAGCTTGTTTTCTGGGGGAGGAGGCCTTTTTGTCTTACTATTACTTAGTCTACGAAGGCCAGAAGCAAGTTTATGGGTAAGAAAAAGTTGGCAGAATTTACGAGTTATATTAATCTGCTCGTTAGCTTTTGATCTAATGGTTAATATTGCAGGCTATTTTTATTGGCAGCTGCAGTCTGCATTGTGGTTATATGTGAACGTATTTATTGTACTCGCTTTTGCCGCCTTTTTGTTTTCCAGTAAACGTATTCAGATTAATATCGGAGAGTTTCCAGAAAAACTACCCGAATAGTGCATCCCCATCTATAGTCCCCAATATGCAATGCATAGACTTTAAGTGAAAAAGGTTAAATTTTGATGATAGAGAATAAAGAAGAAAGGTTAATAATCCTAGATACGGAAACAACGGGCATTAATCCAAGAGAAGGTCATCGAATAGTTGAAATTGGCTGTGTTGAAATGGTTAATCGCCAATTAACTGGGCGAAATTATCATGTTTATCTCAAACCGATGCAACACGGTATGCAAATGATTATGGATCAGGAAGTTATCAATATCCATGGTTTAACCGATGACTTTTTAAGTGATAAACCTCAGTTTTCACAGGTTGCGAGTGACTTTATTGAATTTATTAAGGGCGCTGAGCTGGTTATTCATAATGCTAAGTTTGATGTTGGCTTTATGGATCATGAGTTTTCTATGGTCAAAAATAATTTACCGAAGACTCATGATATTTGCACGGTGACTGATACCTTAAAAGTATCTAAGGATGAATTTGGTTCGCCAAAAACGTTAGATTATTTAGCGCGGTTTTATAAGGTAGATAAACTAGTAGATCGTACTTACCATGGTGCTTTGATTGATGCACAGCTTTTAGCTTTTGTTTATATAGAAATGACGCGTAAGCAATCAGCTCTTAACTTAATGGTAGGTGATGGCGCCGCAGGGGAAGATGCTAATGCAATTAAACGTGTATCAAGTGTGCGGGAAAAATTAAAGGTTATTCATGCAACTGCCGATGAAGTAACTGAACATAACAAAAGATTAGCAATTGTAGCTGAAAAAGGGAGTAAGCCAATATGGCAAAATTGAGTGGATTAAATACGTTGTTGCTAACGTTTTTATTATTTTTACCACACTTGGTATTTGCTTACAGTGAAACTCCAGAGGTTAAATATTATGAACAGGATGATATAACTAACCAAATACCCTATTTTGACCATCGTTTTCATATTGATGCCCAGCTTGAAGAAGTTACCCTATTATTTTATCGAAAAAGTGGCACTCCGCCGATCATTCTTGTTCGCCCTGACGGCAGCAAATTGAAAATAAATAATTTGCCTAGAGATAAAGTTGAATGGTTTGACGATAAAACTTTCGATATGATCAAAATCATTAAACCTATGCCTGGTCCATGGCAAGCAGTTGGCAGTATTTTGCCTAATAGTAAAATCATGGTGGTTTCTGACGTTAATTTAAAAGTAGAACCTCTCTCAGAAATTGTATTATCTGGTGAAACATTAAAAATTGAGGCGAAAATATTTAATGGTAATGCTGTTGTTGAAGACCCGTTATTTAATGATGTAATTAATCTGGATATAGACTTTTTTAGTACTAACAATACCGCATTTGATAACTTTGGCGCCGAACCTATTAATATCGGTTCCTTTAGAGATGATGGTTATGAACTTGATGAGTATGCCCGTGATGGCATTTTTACTGCGGAATTTGTTTTAGACTTCTCTCCTGGTGAATGGGTACCACTATACCGAGTGATCATGCCGATGATAACGCGTGAGTTGAGGCAAAATCCAATTATCCTTCGTCAAAATCCTGTAACCATTAGTGTTGATGCCACTATTGAACCACTTGAATTTCATCAAGTTATTATTGCTATAGATGAAACATATGTGGATCCTGATAGTCTTATTTTTCAAGGAAATATAACTTTTCCAGACAGGCAAACAGAGCCCTTTGCTATTATGGAAGGCAGTGGCACTTCCCGTATTCATAAAGTCGGCTATACAGAAGCAGGCATACACCGTATTAATTTAAATGCTTATGGCAAAACCCTCAATGGCAGAGAGTTTAGACTCGTTGTACCTGAGTTTACTTTTAATGTTGAGGTTAACAGTGAACCGTTTTCTCCTGCTATAGCGAATGAAGGTACATCTGAAATTAATAACACTACAGTTGCTGCAAAAAAACTTGCCGCACAAATTGAGCGTGAGAAAGCTCAAAATGAAATGGCACTTGAACAAGCAATTGCAGACCAAAAAGCTCAGGCAGAAGATGAACAACAGCAAACATTATTTATTATTGGTCTTTCAAATGCGGTTATTATTTTAGTTGCGGCAATTGTATTTTTGGTTTTACGACGAAAAAAGAAATAACTTTACTCGATTATTTTCGGAAATCAGCTGTTATTTGCTGTGTTTTTCTACTTATTGTTCATCAATTGCTCATATAGGTAAATGATTGCAAAAAAGTGGTTGACGCATTCGATTGTTAACCGTATTATTCCCGCCGCATTCAACGAGTTGTTGTTGAAAGCAGTGATTAAGATGCGGAGTGGTAGTTCAGTTGGTTAGAATACCGGCCTGTCACGCCGGGGGTCGCGGGTTCGAGTCCCGTCCACTCCGCCAATTAATCCCTGCTAGATGTATCTTTGCGGAGTGGTAGTTCAGTTGGTTAGAATACCGGCCTGTCACGCCGGGGGTCGCGGGTTCGAGTCCCGTCCACTCCGCCACTAGATACCTCAACAACGTTTGTCTGCAAGAAATAATGCGGAGTGGTAGTTCAGTTGGTTAGAATACCGGCCTGTCACGCCGGGGGTCGCGGGTTCGAGTCCCGTCCACTCCGCCACTATTTCTAAATCACGTTCCGAGCAACGTTAAAGCTCAAAAGAAAACGATATAGCGGAGTGGTAGTTCAGTTGGTTAGCTTTTTATTAGCGAAGCGGCCTGTCACGCCAAAGTGTGTTTTCGCGGGTTCGAGTCCCGTCCATTGGTAAAACTCAAAAGAAAACGATATAGCGGAGTGGTAGTTCAGTTGGTTAGAATACCGGCCTGTCACGCCGGGGGTCGCGGGTTCGAGTCCCGTCCACTCCGCCACATTGTTTTCACATCCTTTTCAATTTTCAAACTCATCCCTAAATAATTTATCTAGATTGGTAGTTCAGTTGGTTAGCTTTTTATTAGATAAGCGGCCAAATATACCAAGTTAATTAAATAACTGATCATCTTCGAATGGTCTAAAAATCCAATAACAGCGTTGTTTTCAATCCCAATAGCTAGCTATTACTCAATCAAACGCCTTGTTCTTGAATATTCATCCTCATCGAATCTAGTTCACTTATTTAATCAAATTGGTATTATGCCCATGTCTGATGTCGCGGGTTCGAGTCCCGTCCACTCCGCCACATTGTTTTCACATCCTTAGATCCAAAATCATCCTCTTTATCATTTAAATTAACTTAATTGTTAAGTTACTGTTGTTCAACTTCATCATCTCTATAATTTGATATTTCAGATTTATTAACTTTACCTATTCTCAATCTATTCCATATTCGATAAATAAAATTAACCCTATTAATGACGAAGAACTAAAATATATATCTAATTCATCAACTTTCTACTGATGGAATCAATTTTATCTAAATTAAGTGGTTTGACCAGTTGATTTTATTGTCAATGTTCAATAGTATTAATATCAATATAACAGGTCATACCATTCCGGAGTTTATTTATGTTGACTTACAAAGCGCCAATTGCAGATATTAAGTTTCTTTTTGAAGATGTTTTTGGTTATTACCAACATTATGAGAAATACCCTGAGTTTGAAGAAGCGACACCTGATTTAGTTGATGCTATTTTTCAAGAGTGTGCAAAATTTTGTGAAAACGAATTATTACCCATGAATCAAAGTGCTGATAAAGAAGGCTGTACTTTTGATAATGGAAAAGTCACTACCCCAAAAGGTTTTAAAGAGGCCTATAAGCAATATGTTGATGGTGGCTGGCAGTCGTTATCACATGGCGTTGAATATGGCGGTCAAGGCCTACCTCCTTCGTTAGGTATGGTTAAATCAGAAATGATGGGAAGTGCAAACTGGTCATGGTCAATGTATCCAGGTTTAAGCCATGGCGCGATGAACACTATTGATGTCCATGGTACAAAAGAGCAAAAGCAACTCTATTTAACAAAACTAACTGAAGGTACGTGGACAGGTACCATGTGCTTAACAGAGCCACAATGTGGTACGGATTTAGGACAAGTTAAAACCAAAGCTGAACTGAACGATGATGGTACTTATGCAATTAGTGGCACTAAGATTTTTATTTCTGCAGGTGAACATGACTTGACCGAAAACATCATTCATATTGTTTTAGCTCGTTTACCTAATGCACCTAAGGGAACAAAGGGGATCTCTTTATTTATTGTTCCTAAGATGGAGGTTGATTCTGAAGGTAATGTTATTGGCGAAAACAATGTTACTTGTGGATCCATAGAAGACAAAATGGGTATTAAGGCTTCTGTTACTGCGGTATTAAATTTTGATAAAGCAAAAGGTGTTCTAATCGGTCCTGAAAATAAAGGCTTAGAATGTATGTTCACCTTTATGAATACGGCTCGTGTTGGTACCGCTTTGCAAGGCGTTTGTGCTGCTGAACTTTCGTACCAAAATTCATTAACTTATGCTAAAGAGCGCTTATCAATGCGTTCGTTATCAGGTGTTAAAAAGCCTGAACTGATAGCTGATCCTATTATTGTTCACCCTGACGTGCGCAGGATGTTAATGACCCAAAAAGCCTTCAGTGAAGGCGGTCGTGCGATGATTTATTATGTATCTAAACTTGTAGATACGCTTGAAACATCGAAAGATGAAAAAGAACTTAAAAATACTGATTACCGTTTAGGTTTTATCACCCCAATTTTAAAAGCTTTCCTAACAGAAGTTGGGTCTGAAAGCGCCAATTTAGGTATGCAAATATTTGGTGGCCACGGTTATATTAAAGAATGGGGAATGGAGCAAATTGTTCGTGATTGCCGTATTTCTACACTTTATGAGGGCACTACCGGTATCCAAGCGCTTGATTTATTGGGCCGTAAAATACTGTTAACTCGTGGAAAGTCACTTAAAAACTTTACTATGGAGATTTTAGGTTATTGTCGTGAGAAAAGTATGATCTCGAGCAATCCTCATAAGCGACAAATGAATAAATTTATCTGGCCATTAAGTAAAGCGGTTGCTAATTGGCAACAATACTCAGTTCGTTTAGCCATTAAAGCGAAGAAGAATAGAGATGTTGTTGGCTCGGCTTCAGTAGATTACTTGATGTATTCTGGTTATATCACCATGGCATATTTTTGGGCTCAAATGGCGCAGACGGCTTATGAAAAGCTAGCTGGCGAAGTTGAAAATCGAGATTTTTACCGAGCAAAAATCAAAACCGCCGAGTTTTATTTTGCCCGTATCTTACCCAGAATTAAATCTCATGCTACAACTATGATGGCGGATCCAAAAACGTTAATGCAATTAGATGAAGAGCTTCTTTCGTTTTTATAAAATAGCCCTAATCTACATACGTTAACTTTCTCGAAGAGATAACTTAAACGTAGAAAAACGTAGTGAAAATTATGTAATATAACCATTCCACTTCCTGTGTAATGGTTATATACGTTCTATAACTGTCTGATCAAACGAAGGAATTTAAACTTAAGATCTGTGTAAGGGGCAAACCTAACGGGTAAGTCTTTTAAGAAAGGGCGCGATAAAACTGATTTTAAATGACTAAAATTATCAAAGCCTGCTTTGCCACTGTATTGACCAATACCACTGGGACCGACTCCGCCAAAGGGTAATTCTGGTACCGCATTAAACATGATCACGTCATTAATACATTGGCTTCCTGAGCTAATTTCTTTTATCCAACTTTTGCTTTGTTGCTTATCTTTAGTAAATATATAAGCAGAAAGTGGTTTCTCACGTGCTTTAACAAAATCTTTTGCTTTTTCAAAGCTTTCAATAGAAACAATCGGTAGTAATGCGCCAAAAATTTCGTTGGTCATTATTGGGCTGTCAAGTGCAGGGTCTACAATAATGGTCGGCTCAATATAGTTTGATGTTAGATCAACTTCACCACCACAAACGATTTCACCACTGGCCATGTAAGAAGCAATACGTTCGGTATGACGGCGGTTAATAATTCGGCCGTAGGATTTACTATTCTTAATATTGTCACCAAACATGCTAGTTATTTGCTTTTTAAGGGCGACAACTAAGTCTGGGATGAGTGCTTTGGGTGTTAAAATATAATCAGGCGCAATGCATGTTTGTCCTGCATTCATCCATTTCCCCCATGCTAAACGCTGTGCAGTAATTGTTAAATCAGCGCTGTTATCAACATATACTGGACTTTTTCCGCCTAATTCTAACGTGACAGGAGTTAAATGTTTGGCTGCGGCAGCCATCACAATACGGCCAACTACACCATTGCCGGTATACATAATGTGATCAAAGGAGGATTTTAAAAGCTCGGTGGTTTCTTCAACGCCTCCTTCAATAACCGAGAAAGCTTGATTATCTAAATATTTAGGGATCAGATCGGCTATCAATGCCGATGTTGCTGGTGCTAACTCAGAGGGTTTAATCATTGCGCAGTTTCCTGCGGCAATAACAGCGACTAATGGCGCTAATACTAGTTGAAGAGGGTAGTTCCATGCCCCAATAATTAAAACAGTGCCTTGGGGCTCTGGTTGAATATACGAACGTCCGGGTTGAGCAACAATGGGGGTAGCTACTCGTCGTTCTTTTGTCCATTTACTTAAATGTTTGATGACGTGATCAACATCACCTGAAATATAAGAAACTTCAGAAATCCACGCTTCTACCGCAGGCTTGCCTAAATCTTTTTTCAACGCATCGAGGCATTGTTGTTCGTTTTCCAGAACTAATTTTTTTATTTGCAACAATTGAGCTTTTCGCCAAGCTAAATTGTAAGTCGTATTGCTATAAAAAAAATCTTTATGTTGCTTTATTTGTTGCTCAAAGTTCACCACGGTTCCTAGATAAAAATTTAAGACCAAGTGGGTTAATTGTTCCACTTGGTCTTAATGGTCGGATGACTTAATTTAACTTAGATTGAACCGTTGTTCAAATGTAACTACTTTATTTGCATGATCCAATGGATCACTCGTTGCACCATTTGTTGAATATATTCCACGTCAATATCATCGGCATCAACCACTAAGTTACGGTATTCTATTTGAGTGAATATCGTTAGCATAATGTCAGCATCTAAATGGGGGTTTTGGGGATTAAAATAGGTGCTAAGTTGAACAAAAGGGACTAATAAAGTATCCCGATGAGCGTGAGCTAAACTTCTTAATTTAGGGGTGGTTTGTATTTCTGTAAATAACAACTGTTCAATTGCAAGTTCAGTAGCGCAATTTTTGATTTTATTCACTAAATAGAATGTCGCCATATCAATCAAATTAATGGCTATTTCTTGACGAGTTGATAATTTTTTTAATTGTGTTTTGGTGAATGAGTCTAACATCTCTAATGCAGGTAACCAGGCAGCACCAGCGCGAGATATCGTTTTGGTTGAACTGAGCATAAAAGCTTCATGAACCAATTCTTGAATATCTTTAAAATAATAAGTGGTGAGGGAAAGCTGTAATTGCGCTTCAGTGGCAATAGCTCTATGTGTTGTTCCTTTAATTCCTTGCCTAGCAAGTACAACTATTGCAGCATTAAGAATTTGATTTCGTGTTTGTTCGCCTTTAGAACGACGCTTAATTGGGGCTTTGTCTTTGAGTAAAGTCATAATGTGTACTCCATATCCTATTAACAGCAAATATACAATGTATTGATAGTAGGTTAACATCTTATTAACGTTTATTTAACAATAGGTTACGCCTGATTTGTTCTATAAATAACACCTACCCACAGACTGTAATCGTTCCTTTGTTCAATAACAAATTACTTTTGAATTTATTTACGTGACAATTTAGTTTTTAAGGGTGATTCTTGTTGTAAGTATCTGTTTGTACTGCTTTTTGTTGTGTTGATTTTTTTTCGGTGAATACAAAGATATTTTTGAAAAATATCTTTGTATTGTTAATGGAAGGTTAACGTGTTCATTTGTTAGGTGAAATGAATATTTACTTTGTATTAAGGCTTGCTGAAATTAGCTCTCGAGTATCAAAATCATCAACATTAATTATTGCTAATCGTTGCTGCTCGGTAATGTTCAATAGTTCAGCTTCTTGTGTTGTGATCACCTTTAAAGAAAGGCCTTTTTTTGCAATTTTGTCTAAGTGATAGAAAGGAAGTTTTTCATTTACTGCTAGGCAAACTTTTTCGTAGATAGCCTCACAAGCAATAATATTTACTAAGGCTGTTTCTAGTTCACCTAACCGGTTATTACCGTCGTCAGTTAAATACTGTCCATAGCCTAATCGACTTCTGACCTCTGACGGGGTTTGTAATATTTTTGCTACTTGATGATCAGTGATATCACTAGGCTTTTCAAGCCAACAGCCAAATGGGAAGATAACGAGCCTTAACATTGTCGCGACAACTTTATTGGGAAAGTTAGTAATTAACTCTTTAATAGCAAGTTGAGTGTTATAGAGTGAGTCTTCAACAGCCCATTTTAATAATGGGAAATCATCGCTTTGCCGGCCTTCATCATTAAAACGCTTTAAACTTGCACTGGCTAAATATAAATAGCTTAAGATATCACCTAATCGCGCTGAAATACGTTCTTTTCGTTTTAAATTACCGCCCAACGTTAACATAGCAATATCAGATAACATCGCAAGGTTAGAACTAAAGCGAGTCATTAATTGATAATAACGCCTAGTTTTATCATTATACGGGGCACTTACGAAGCGGGCGCCTGTGAAAGACATCCATTTGCTACGGAAGATATTACTGATAGCAAAACCGATATGACCAAATAAAGCGTGATCGAAATCATCTAATGCTTGCGCTTTATTTTCATTAGTTGCCGCTTCAAGTTCAGCTAAGACATAAGGGTGACAACGAATAGCGCCTTGTCCGTAAATTATCATACAGCGGGTTAAAATATTGGCGCCCTCGACGGTTATCGCCACCGGAGCCCCCTGATAAGCTCGAGCCAAATAGTTATTTGGGCCTAAACATACTCCTTTACCGCCGTGAATGTCCATGGAATCGGTGACGCAGCTACGCATTTTTTCAGTTAGGTGATATTTTGAAATTGCCGAAACCACCGAAGGTTTCTCGCCTAAATCAATCGCACCTGTTGAAAGTGTGGTAACTGCATCCATCAAATAAGCATTACCACCTATGCGCGCCAATGCTTCTTCTATGCCTTCCATTTTACCTATCGGTAACTTAAATTGGCGACGGATACGGCTATAAGCACCGGTAGCTAAAGCAAGAGATTTTATCCCACCAGCACTGTTTGAAGGTAGTGTGATAGCTCTGCCTACAGACAAACACTCCACTAACATTCTCCAGCCTTGGCCAGCCATTTCAGCACCGCCGATGATAAAATCAAGAGGAACAAAAACGTCATTACCTTGCGTTGGGCCATTTTGAAAAGGTACGTTGAGAGGAAAGTGACGTCGACCTGTGATTACGCCATCAATATGGGTGGGTATTAAAGCGCAAGTAATACCTAATTCTTCTTTATCGCCGAGTAAACCATCAGGATCACGAAGCTTAAAGGCTAAACCCAAAACGGTGGCTACTGGAGCGAGAGTGATATACCGTTTATTCCAAGTAAGGCTCATTCCCAAGACGCTCTTTCCTTCGTAACTACCATGACAAATAACACCAACATCAGGAATAGCACCAGCATCAGAACCTGCTTCAGGGCTTGTTAAGGCAAAGCAAGGAATTTCTAGCCCTTGAACTAAACGAGGTAAATAATAATCTTGTTGTTCTTTAGTACCATAATGTTGCAGTAACTCACCGGGGCCCAAAGAGTTAGGCACTCCTACAGTAGTCGCTAATACTGTACTAGCACCGGATAGTTTCTGTAAAACACGAGATTGTGCAAAGGCGCTGAACGCTAAACCGCCATATTGCTTTTTGATGATCATCGCGAAAAATTTATTATCTTTTAAGTATTGCCATATTTCAGGTGATAAATCTGTTCTTTCGTGACAGGTATGCCAATCATCCACCATTCGACATACCTCCTCAACAGGTCCATCGATAAAAGCTTTTTCTTGAGCATTTAATCTCGGATGTGGGTAATTATGAAGTTTTTGCCAGTCAGGGCTACCACGAAAAAGCTCAGCTTCAAACCAAGTTGTTCCTGCATCGATGGCTTCTTTTTCGGTATCAGACATTTCAGGCATTATTTTTTGAAAAACGAGGAGAAGGGGGTGGCTGATATATTTTTTACGAAAATCGCCGATATTAAAAGGTAAGATAATTAGGGCAAAAATGAACCAGCCAAAAAATGATACTGCCTGCATTAGCGTGCCAATGACCATTAAAATAGCAAACGATAATGAGAAGGTAGCTAATGAAGCTCTGTTATATGTCATAAAACCTGCCAATCCGGCAGCACAAACTAACCAAGTATATAATTCCACAAAATATCCTTAAACCAATGCAGGTATGACCACTTCTTCTATTTAAGATTAAATGGCTTTGTCAAGTTTTTCAACTCCTATTGAACTATAACTGAAAAAGCCAAGTAATCGAGACTTTGGTTGCTCTAAAATTTTGTCAAGCAGTAACTAATACCTCTTAAGTTTTACTTGTTTATAGGATATTCCGATGGTCAAGGTCAGATATTTGTAGTATTTAGACGCGGTAGCTAAATATTGTCACTTTAGAAAACTGCTGAAGTTTATTTTGAGAGCATTATTGAGGAGTATTTACAGGAGAGAATCAGATAAAATGACCAAGAAGGCGTTGTGGCGTTCTTGGTACATTTTAAGGATAAAGATTCTTGAAACCGCTTTATTTAGTTGGTGCTTAATTTAATAGGCTAGCTTATTGTGCAGTATCATATCCGATACGTCCTTAATATTGCCGATCATTTTTGCAAGGTCTTCACTAGTTCCTAACCCACAAGAGAGTGATTTTTTACAGGTGTTGCCGATAATATTCGAGCCTGTAGCCTTTGCAAATTTTTCAGGGTATTTATTTCTCAGGCTAGCCAGTTGAGCATCAAATAAGTCGGGTAATGTCCCATATACAGTGATAACTTCTGTTTTTTCTGTACTCGTTGCTTGTTGAACTTTTGGTGTGTTTGAGGCTTTCTTAGCTGTAACAATAGGTTTTTCCGCTAACGCTTCCATCAAGTCTGGAAATTTAGAGCTATCGAAGCCCTGAGAACCTTGCATATTTTCAACAAACGTGGCGGCTTTTTCATGTCCTTTTTCATAAGCTTTAGCTAACCATTTATCGGCCTCTGAAAAGTCTTGTTCAAAATAATCTTTTGAGTAGTAAATGACGCCTAATAAAAAACTCGCACTGATGTAATTATTTTTGGCCGCTTTTTTTAAATATTTGACACCGTCTTCTTTATCTTTAACTTCTTCTTCATTTAAATACATCATGGCGGTTTTATATTGGCCCTTTACCGAGCCCCACTTTGCAGCACTTTTATATTGTTTTAAGGCTTTTTTTATGCTTTTTTCCGTACCATGACCGTAATAATACATCTCCCCCAAGGTAAACATCGCGTCGGTATAGCCCAGTCGAGCATATTTTTTATATTCTTTGAAGTAATCTGCGCAAACCTGTTCGGCACAGGGACCTATTGTTGCTGTTGCTGCTTGAGATGTATTGATACTGAGTATCCCAAAACTAATTATTAACAACAATTTCATTGTTCTTTTCATGTTTAATCCCTTATTTTATGATTAATATAATTTCCTACCTAACTATATGATAAAGTTATGGTAATGGTCAATTATAAGGTGAGTTCTAAGGCTGATTGCTCTTTTTGCCCACATTATAATGAGTCAGAGCGTTTGAATAAGGCCGAATGATAATTGATAAAGTGTTAGTGATACAAGCCAGTGAGATGTATGTATTTGTTGGATTTTAACGACTAATAAAATTATTACTTGGTTAAAGCTATGTATAATAAAAGATAAGTTCAAAAAACAACAAAGGTCATTTTAATGTGTGAACTCTTAGCCATGTCTGCAAATGTTCCTACAGATATTTGTTTTAGCTTTAGTGGCTTAATGCAGCGAGGTGGCAATACGGGGCCTCATAAAGATGGTTGGGGTATCACATTTTATGAAGGTAAAGGCTGTCGTAGCTTTAAAGACCCGCTACCCAGTGCTCAGTCTCCTATTGCGAAACTTGTCACCGAATACCCTATTAAAAGTGAAGCTGTGATCTGTCATATTCGTCAAGCCAACTCTGGGGGGATTTGTTTAGAAAATACCCACCCTTTTACTCGTCAAATGTGGGGTAAAAACTGGACCTATGCTCATAATGGTCAATTAAAGGGTTTTCAGCAAGAGTTGCCGATTAAATATCACTTACCTATTGGCACTACAGATAGCGAGCATGCTTTTTGTTGGCTACTTGATCAACTTCACCTTCGATTTGCAGAGCATCAACCTGAGGATGCAGAGTTATTCAGCTTTATTGCTCAGTTAGGTGAAAAAATAAACAAACTTGGCGTGTTTAATTTAATACTATCAAATGGTGATTGTTTATTTGCTTATTGTTCAACTAAGTTACATTGGATCACTCGTCGTGCACCTTTTGGTGAAGCGAGTCTTATCGACGCAGAGATGGTCGTGGATTTTCAAAAAGAAACCACCACTAATGACGTTGTCACTGTCATCGCTACCCAACCTTTAACGGATGATGAAACGTGGCAAAAAATGTCAGCAGGGCAGTGGCAATTGTTTTGCTTAGGAGAATCATTAATAAATGGAAAAACTGAAGCAGAGCCAAAAGTGCAGTCAACGGTAGTTGAAAACTAGAAAGTCACTGCATGAGCTTTAGACTGTTATTTTTCAGAAACGCTTAACTTAGTGAGTTGCGCTTCAAATTGCTCAACCCCTGATTTAGCTTGATATAGCTTCACCATTAAGTAATCTAGCTCGGGGGCGAACCATGCGTAAGTTATGCGCTTTTTTTCAATGACTTCCCGTTTCAACTTTATGGTTTTAACTAAACCATAAGGTAGCATTAATTCTTCTTCACCTTCGTAGGTATAAACATAATTTTTAATGCTACCGGATGTACTGATAACGGGGTAAACAAAATGTTTCTGGGTTGGGTCATTGAGTAAATTGATGCGGTTTTGTAAATGATAACTGAGTTTGTCTTGTATATTTTCAGGGAAGTCTACAGACTTTTCTCGTTTCTTTTTAACATCTATGGCTTTGTTATTCGTGAGATCATAACGCCACTCATACTCTTTATCTCTTCCTGTTCCTTCACGTAAATAATGGTAGTGAGTAGGTATTACTTTATTATCAACGATGGAGACGGTGGATGTTTCTTTTCTGTTATCTGAAAAAATTAACCATTCAATATCGGTATGGTAACTATATTCAAATTGACCATTATCGAGATGTTTTAATTCCCTAATACCGGTGCCAACAGGGGAGGATTTACGCAAAATATTATATTCTGCAATAAAGGGCTTAACCACTATGTTATTGCTATTTTCTTTAGCTTGAATTGTTTGAGTAAAACTTAATAGTGCAAGACAACAATAACATAGTGCTTTAAGCATAAATCTTTTATCCATTAATGAGGGTATTATTCACTGGCATATCCTGACATAGGTAGACAGGTACCATCTAAAACTGCTTTTTCATCAGACATGCTAACACGACCCGAACAAAACCAATTTACCACTAAGGGATAAATCATATGTTCTTGAACATGAATACGCTTTGCCAAGTCATCAGCGTTATCTTCAGGAAAAATAGGCACCTTAGCTTGTAATATAACAGGGCCACCATCAAGTTCTTCAGTAACAAAATGCACACTGACACCATGCTCTTGGTCACCTGCATCGATAGCACGTTGGTGAGTATTTAATCCTTGATACTTCGGCAACAAAGATGGATGAATGTTCAATAATTTTCCAGAATAATGTTGAACAAAGGCTGGAGTCAGAATTCGCATAAAACCAGCTAGCACGACAAGGTCCGCATCATATTGATCAATACTTTGCATCAATGCTTGATCATAACTCTCTCTAGAGTCGTAATCTTTATGTGACAATACTTGATTAGATATGTTGGAATTTTCTGCACGGGTTAAACCAAAGACATCCGCTTTATTAGCAATAACACCAACGACTTTACCGGGATAGCCTTCAATTTTGCAGGCATCAATAATAGCCTGCAAATTTGAACCACTACCGGAGATTAATACCACGATACGAAGAGTCATGAGTGATTAACCTTTATTAATCACTACTTGCTCTGCACCTGATTGCATTGCTGCAATTTCACCGATGTGCCAAGCATTTTCGCCGTTATCATTAAGGATTTTAAGGCTTTGTTCAACACTGTCAGCAGGTACAACTAAGATCATACCAACACCACAGTTGAAGGTACGGTACATTTCATGAGTGGTAATATTGCCTTTTTCTTGTAACCAGTTAAAAATTTCAGGCCACTGCCAGCTGTCACCATCAATAATAGCTTGAGCGCTATCAGGTAAAACACGAGGAATATTTTCCCAAAAGCCACCGCCAGTAATATGAGAAAGTGCGTGAACTTCTACTTCTTTCAATAACGTTAGAATAGACTTAACGTAGATTTTTGTTGGTTCAATTAAATGGTCTGCAATTGACTTACCGTTCAATAATTCATTGGTATCGGTATTGTTTACCTCTAATACTTTACGGATCAGAGAAAAACCATTGGAATGAGCACCTGAAGAGCCTAATGCAATAAGTTGGTTTCCTGAAGCAACTTTAGTGCCGTCAATTAATCGAGATTTTTCTGCAACACCGACACAGAAACCAGCAATATCGTAATCGCCTTTATGGTACATACCTGGCATTTCTGCGGTTTCACCACCAACTAATGCACACCCTGACTGTACACAACCTTCAGCAATACCAGCTACAACAGCAGAAGCTACGTTGACGTCAAGTTTTGCCGTTGCATAATAATCTAAGAAAAATAACGGCTCTGCACCTTGTACTATCAAATCGTTTACACACATGGCAACTAAATCGATACCCACGGTGTCATGCTTTCCAAGGTCAATGGCTAAACGAAGTTTAGTACCAACACCATCAGTACCAGCAACAAGAACAGGTTCTTTGTATCCTGTTGGAAGTTGGCAAACTGAGCCAAAACCGCCTAAGCCACCCATGACTTCTGGGCGAGTTGTGCGCTTTACAGCACCTTTAATGTTTTCTACAAGGGCATTACCTGCATCAATATCAACACCAGCGTCTTTGTAGCTTAGCGACTGTTTCTCTTCACTCACGGGAAAACCTCGTTATGTTACCGTTATTAAAAATAGCCCCTTCGATTCTTTAAATAAGAAGTTATGGGCTTATAAAAGCGCATATTCTACCAGCGCAATAGCTTGGTGAAAATCTTTAAAAGAAATTATTTTATTTAACGATGAAATATATCGACTTTGGCGGATAAAATATCGTTGATTTATGATAATATTCTTTTTATGAAAGGATGTACTTCGATAAATATGATTAGATATAAGCTTGTATTTACAGTTTTTTTTGCAATGTGTTTGCTTATTTCACCTGTTAAGGCAGTTGAAGTAAAAGATTTATATGTGGCTAAGGTTAAGGTGGCATCACAAAGTCGCTCTGATCGTAATTTAGCACTTAAGCAAGCATTGCAGTTAATCTTAGTGAAAGTTGGTGGTCACAAAAGTGTTTTGTCGCACCCAGTAATCAAAGCTGAACTAAAGAAGTACAACCGATTTGTGGCTAATTACCGTTATGAACGAAATGAAGACCAACAATCTCTTAAAGCAAGCTTTGATCAAACTAAAATAAATGCTTTATTTGTTGAGGCAAACTTACCTATTTGGGGAAGTTTACGTCCTCAGGTTGCACTTTGGTTAGTTAATGAACAAGGTTTGATTCGAGAAGTCATTACGAAATCATTACCTCCTAAACAAAGTGCTTCGCAACCAAGTGTAGTAAATATACATACTTCTGAACTTGCTACTACGGTGCAAAAATTTTCATCTAATCGTGGTTTACCTATTGTTATGCCAGTAATGGATAACACTGATATGGATTTAATAACGACTTCAGATGTGTGGGGGCGATTTAAAAATCCTATTTATCATGCTTCTAAACGATATCTGGCGGAAGCTGTTGTAATTATTCGAATATCTGACAATAGTTTATTATCAGAACAGCAAATAAATGAAACTCGCGATTGCCAATTACTTTGCCAACGGGCTATTTCTCTTGATTGGAGTTTTATTTCTACGGCTAATAATGATGAAATACAACGCTTTAGTGAACGGTATCAAGGCATTGACCGTAATGTATTGCTAAACAAAGCGCTAAACGATATCACCGACGATATTTATCAACGTTATGCCCTGACAACAAATGAGAACAACCAATTTGAAATTGAAGTGGCTAATGTTGACTCCTTACACAGTTATGCAAAGCTTAAGCAATTTCTACAGCAACTCTCTTCAGTGCAAACTGTAAAGTTAACGAGTGCATCAGGCAGTAAACGCCGGTTTAGTTTAACCGTACTTGGCTCTCAGCAAGCGTTGCTTGCATCACTAAAATTAAATACCGCTTTAAAGCAGTATATTGACCCACTAGCACCAATGTTAAACAACGCAGTGCCGGTATTTTATTGGGAGCAGCTTTGAGCAAGATGGCCCAACTTACCTTATCGGTGCAATTACCTGATGATGAAACATTTGTTAGCTTTCAGAGTAACAGTAATCAGTCTGTGGTTGATTTTTTGAAAGCTTTTATTGGTTCAACAGATGAAAATATAGTTCCTCATGCTAACGAGGATATTTATGGTTTTTATTTATTTGGTTTAACAGGCGTTGGCAAGTCTCATTTATTACACGCCTGTTGTGCTTACGCCCATGAAAATAATCAATCGTCAGTTTGTTTGTCGTTTTCAGAGTTACAACATTTGTCTGTGGAAGTTTTAGAAGGACTGGAGCACATCGATTTAGTTTGTTTAGATGATGTACAACTTATTTCAGATCAGCAACACTGGCAACAAGCGGTATTTGATTTATATAATCGTATTTGTGAAAACAATAAAAAACTGATCATCACCGGCGATAAAAGTGTCAGTGAGTTAACGTTGACGTTACCTGATTTACGTTCCCGTTTGTCTCGGGGCTATGTTGAGCAAATAAAACCTTTGCTTGATGATGAAAAGTTAAGTGCTATTCAGTTTCGTGCCCATCAACGTGGTTTAGTGTTAAATGATGATGTCGCGCGATTCTTAATGTCTCGTTTATCGCGCGATATGCATAGTTTACTTAATGCTTTGGATAGGCTGGATAGTGCTTCTATTCGGGAACAGCGAAAAATAACCATTCCCTTTATCAAAGAAGTTTTATTTTAATACTCGGTTTATCACAACTTAAACGAAGTAGCCTTATTCGTCTTTCTTCTTCCTAATACTTAGGCCTAATTCCTGTCCTCTATATTTGGCGTAATAGCTGCCAGAAATAAACATCATGGTTGCAAATAGTAATTCTAATGATGCCCAAAGTGTGTCTTCAGCTGACACCCACAATGTAGTTAGACTGTGGAGAAAATAGATCATCACAACAAAGTTTGACCATGCATAGGTGTATGGTTTCCCTTGTACCAAGCCTTTTAGTGGAAAAAGCAATGGCAAGGTAAACATTACCAGTGTTAGTGCAGGTGAGAGACCACTCGACGGATTGATGAATATTAACCATATCGGTAAATAAATGAGTAAAGAGAAATAGCCAGTTAACGCGATTTTTTTATGAGTTTGAGTTGAGAATATTCTTTTCATTTTTAATTCTTATTGAAATAACGATAAAACGTTTTCTGGAGGGCGGCCAATGATTGCTTTATTACCTTTAACAACAATAGGGCGTTCGATTAATTTTGGCGTCTTAGCCATTGCGCTAATTAAAATATCATCATCGGCGCCTTTTAAGTTTTGTTCTTTAAATTCAGCTTCTTTAATACGCATCATTTCGATAGGTGTGACAGTCAATAAGTTAAGCAAGTTTTGGATCTCACCTTCAGACAGTGGCGTTTTTAGGTATTCAACAACAGTGAACTCTTGGTTATTGTCTTCAATTAACGCCAAGGTTTGACGACTTTTTGAACAACGGGGGTTGTGATAAATGGTTAACATATTACTCTCTATATATTTTAGGTATCTTTAGGTCTAATTTAAGCGTTTTAGCTTGTTTTCTTGGGCTTGTAGCTGAATGATACGTGCTTTAATTCGTTTTTTAACTAAGGGCTTTTCATCAGCAAAGTTATAAGCGGTTTGTAATTCATCGATGGCTTTTGGATAAGCACCTAATAAAGCTAATACTTCTGCTTTTGTGGTGTGCATCATAGCCATTTTTTCTTGTTTTCTATATACAGTGGTCAGCAAATCATTGGCGATGTAATTACCTGGGTGAACCAGTAAAAAGTCTTGTAATATTAATTCTGCTTGCTTATGTTTACCTGCTTCGGATAAAGCATTCGCATAATTTAAGGCAACCACTTGGTTGTTGGCCATCAACAAGTTTAATTCTTCTAAGCTCTTCAGTGCTGGAGCAAAGTTTTTGGTATTGATATAAGTATCAGTTAATACATCGATATAAAATAAATTGTTTTTATCATTAGTAAGCAATTCGTTTAAGAGTTTTTGTGCTTTTTTATAGTCTTTATTTTCAAAATAAGCGATAGCTAAACCATATTGTGCTGCCTCTTTGAATGCGTATTGACGTTTAGCAATTTTTTTCAAAAACAAAGCGATATTTTCTTTTGGCTTACCTTCATAACGAGCTTCTATTCGCGCTTTTGCTAGTTCGAAAGCTAAACTCGGCGCTACTTGGCGCGATGAGTAATTTTGTGCTCTAATTCTTGCGTCTGAAATTCTAGAATCCGGCATAGGGTGCGTAAGTAGCATTGCTGGTGGTTTACTTTTGTAGCGAAATTTTTCTGCCATTTTACCAAAGAAGTTCGGTGCGCCAATTGGGTCAAAGCCACTGTTTGCCATTAATTGTATGCCAATACGATCCGCTTCTTTTTCATTGCCTCGGGTATAATTAATGCTTGATTGTTGTGCAACCGCCATGCTGGTACTCAATGCAGCCATACCCACGGTTGGATTAATTAAGGTCAGCAATACACCGGTAAGCATACCAGCCATGGTAAGAGGTTGGCTTCTGCTTTGCGCTTCCATTCTTCTTGCGAGGTGACGTTGAGTAACATGGGATATTTCATGGGCAATTACTGAAGCAAGCTCACTTTCAGTATCGGCTGAAGTAAATAAACCACTATGTATGCCAATATGACCACCAAAAAAAGCAAAAGCATTAAGTTCTTTGTTATTAATTAAGAAAAACTTAAAATTATAATTAACGTCTTGGGCATTTCTAACCATGCGATTACCGAGGTCATTAATGTATTCGGTCAATACCGGATCATTAATGAGGGGTTGTGAGGCACGAAGATGTCTCATCATAAAATTACCAATTTGGCGCTCTTTATCAATGGATAAAACACTAAAACCAGCAGCGCCAATTTCGGGTAATTTATTTTTATCGCTGTCTTGAGAATGGCTATAGGGTGCAGACAAAACTGAAGTTAAGATAAATGCGGTTATGAAAAGTTTAATTTTTAACAAATGTTTATTCCGTGTTACCGTTTAAGTTAAGGGTTGAATCCAGCATCTCGTTAAGATTTGTACGACGGTTTATTTCCATGCAAAACTCGGCAATGCTATAACCTGAGATGTCAATAATCTCAAATGATTCACTTAAAATGTTAATTAATTTATCTACTAGGTTATGAGCGTATTTAATCAATGCGAGGTCAGCAGCATCACCACTTTTATATGCGAATAAGATAAATGACGCAATATTATTGATTCTAAACAACATTTTCATTGATTCTGGTACCCAATTCTCGAAGGGACAAAGTGGGTGTTTAAGTAAACCAATGTCTAATTCTTCACCTCGTACGATTGGGTAGCAATGAATTTCATAATTCTGTTCATCAAAATAATGTTTAAGACTAATTTTAGGTTTTTGTTTAACCTGAATATCACCATTGTCATCTTGAAAACCTTGTAAAAGATCCAAATTCCAATGATTCTTGTTTAACAAACGTTTATAAGCACTATCAAAACCATGAGAAAGAATGCCGTCTAATTCACTAATAGAGCCATGCGTCATATGATAAATGGCTGGTACATCGCCCCAAGTCACTTTCTTTTTATAAGCATTGATATCTTTTAATGTGGGTGTTTCAGGCAGTTTATTCATAATATTACTAGCTCAGATTATTATTATTTAAAAAGAAAGCTCTTACGTTATTGTAATCAATTGTCGCAAATTAGATAATCAAACAAAAGTACTGATGTTATTTTCTTTATGATTTATGAATATGATGCGAGTAAAGAGAAGTGCCCTTTGCCGCTAGTAAATATGCGTTTGATGCTAAAAGAGCTTAACGATGGTGATACATTGATTCTTCGTATTGCCGATAAAGGTTCATTATCTGATATACCTAAGTATCTACAAACCAAAGGATATCAATACTCTCAGTCACAAATTGATTGTTCAATTGTCGAATTAAATATAAAAACAGGTTAATTAATATAATGGTCTCATTTTTTACAGAATGGTATAAACAAAAATTTTCTGATCCCAATGCTGTTACCTTAGTTGTTATTTTGACGATGGCTTTTTTAGCGGTTTATTTTTTAAGTGGTTTGCTGATGCCGGTGTTTGTCGCCATCGCCATCGCCTTTTTACTCGACTTACCGGTAAATCGTCTTGGTCAACACGGCTTATCTCGAATGCTAGCGACGGTCGTCGTCGTGACTGCTTTTGTTGGTATATCTTTAGTCGCAATATTAGGTTTGATGCCAGTGATATGGCAACAAAGCAGTAACTTATTGCAAGAAGTTCCTGTTATGGTCAGTAAAGGGCAAAGCTATTTAATAACTTTACCTGAGCAATACCCTGAGTTTATCAAGGCAGAGCAAATTGAAAGCATCATCACCTTGGTTAATGAAAAAATTATCGAGTGGGGGCAGGTCGCTTTACAAGCCTCGCTAAATTCAATTTCTGATCTAGTGGCCTTGCTTATCTATTTAATATTAGTGCCATTGATGGTGTTCTTTTTCTTAAAGGATAAAAAAGAACTGCTCGCCAGTTTTAGCTCTTTTTTACCCGATGATAGAAGAATGGCGACACAAGTTGGCGATGAAATGAACCAACAAATCATGAACTATATTCGTGGTAAAGTGATTGAAATCTTAATTATTGGCACGATTTCTACCATTACATTTATCGCGCTAGGCTTAAATTATGCGGTTTTACTTGGTGTCTTAGTTGGGTTGTCTGTTTTGGTTCCTTATGTTGGTGCAACCATTGTTACTTTCCCAGTGTTAATGGTGGCATTATTCCAATGGGGTACGGGCGCTGAATTTGGTTATGTGATGATCGCTTATGGTATTATTCAAGCGCTTGATGGCAACTTGCTTGTGCCATTATTGTTCTCTGAAGCGGTAAACTTACATCCTGTAGTCATTATTATCGCCGTCATTTTATTTGGTGGCTTATGGGGCTTTTGGGGAGTGTTTTTTGCCATTCCATTAGCTACCTTAGTGAAAGCGGTACTCAATGCTTGGCCTTCTAATCAACAGATTGTCGAAGGTTAATAAACGATTAGTTTAAAAAAACCGTATACTTTGATATACGGTTTTTTTAAGCGGTTAATTTGAACGGTAGTGCTAATCAGCGGATAAAATATCCAGCACTACTTGATGGTGATCTTTGGTTTTAAATTTATTAAAAACATGAGCAATTTTACCGTCCAACCCAATTAAAAAACTTAAACGATGAATACCATCATATTCACGGCCCATAAATTTCTTTAAACCCCAAACGCCAAAGTCATCAGCAACTTTATGATCAACATCTGAAAGTAGGGTGAAATTTAATTCATCTCTCTGGCAGAATTTAGCCAATCTTTTTGGTTCATCAGGACTGATACCAAAAACTACGGTATTTAATTTATCTAGCTCAACTTTATTATCTCTTAACCCTTGCGCTTGCACGGTACAACCAGGAGTCATTGCTTTAGGGTAAAAATATACTAGTACTTGTTGTTTACCAATATAATCAGCTAGGTTTATGGTGTTTTCATTTTCATCTTTTAGTGAAAATAATGGGGCATTACTACCGACATCAAGTGTATTCATGATCTAGCCTTATAATATGTTTGAATTGCATTTAGTGATACGACCCTGAACATCAATTTGTTCACACAGGGCGAAATAATCGCTTTCTAATGATTCTATAGTTGTTTCTTTGGTGAGTGCAATGAGTATAGTTGCACTCATATAATTATTGTCCGGATTTATTTCAGATTTTAACGATGATATATCAATATTACGTGCAGCAAAAAAAGCTGTCATTGCTTTTAATACGCCTGGTTGGTCGATACCAGCATATTCAACTTTATAATGTTCAGTGAAATCTTGAATTTTGTAGCCCGAAGTACGTTTCATCATGGTAATAAGTTGAAGCTTCAAGGCTTTGGCTGGTAATTTACTTTCAACCAGGCTAATTGATTTACCATTTCCTTTCAGTAACATGATCATGGTGAATTCAAGACCAAATATTGCCATTCTACTGTCAACAATGTTACAACCGCACTCACTAGCAAGCTTAGTTAAACTACTAACACTTCCTGTCCTGTCGGGCCCCATCACTGTAAGGACAAGATATTGAGACATTTACCAACCTTTACTGCATAAAAAAAGTGCGACATTGTAGCCTATTTAATCATTGATGGCATTAGCAATTATTCTTGTGTTTGTTTTTTAGTGCAAGTACCATGTAGCCAATATATACTCGTGATACATCAAGATGTTCCTTTCAGTGGGAATTTAAAAACACTTTAGGCAAGGCATTTGTTGCCGAGAATGGTTATTCCCTTCTCAAAATAAATAACGCTGCATAAAGTGTTTTAAAACCCACCCGTAGGGAGCTACAGAGCAATCCCACTTTGTTGTTGCATCAATTCTTAAGGGAATGCCATGACTTCATTGATGCGCCTAAAAGTGAAATCGCTCTGTAGCTCTGAAAGTACATTTTGAAGTAACACGAGTATAAATATGAACTTTACTTATTATAAAGCGTCTATGGTCTGTTGACCTTTAGAGCTTTAATGTCATCATAATAATTTCAAGTTGTAATTTTTCTCAAGTTAGAAGATTCAGATGTTATCCGCGGGAGTTTTAATGAATCGTAATATATTTTATTTTTCACTGCTTAGCCTTGCCGTTGCAGGTTGTAGTGCAGTAAATAATAAACAGGCGAGTGGTAGTTTTGATTATGCGAGCCAAAATGAAGCTGAAACACTAAGCACCCCTTCAGGCCTACATGCTCCTGATAAAAAGCAAGACTATTTCATAACGGACAAGATTAACCATCAAGGGCCTATTGGAGAACAAGTTGATGTAAGGGCGCCTTCATTAGTTTTGCCTATTGCAGCTTCCTCTCGGGTTGAGTCAGACAATGAACAAGCTAAGATTTGGTTTGATCAGGTTTTAGATGATACTGATTTAAAACTTTTCATCTATCAAGCTCTTGAAGAACAACTCACCTCTGATGGTGTTGTAATGGATGTCATTGATGCTGAAAATAACATCTTTGAGTCGCAATGGTACAATACAGAAACCGAATCAGGTGGTTGGTTGTTTGAAGAAGTTGAATCAACAGAGAGTTTGCGCTTTCGTTATCAATTTGAAAGCAAACCTCATGGTCGAAGTGTCGCATTGATTGTTTCACTCGTAGATTATATGAAAACTGATAAATCTGGTGGTTCAAAATCAATGAACTTATTAGATAAACAACGTGCTGAAATGGCGATGTTAAACGAAGTTATTGCCCAAGTTGACTATAAGTACCGCAAGCAACAACGTGAAAACCGTTTGATGAGAACCAATCAAAAACTGGTGACGATTGCTGAAAACAAACAGGCAGAGCCTACTTACCTTGTTGAAATGGAGCTTGACCTTTTATGGTCGAATTTACCTATTTTCTTTGAAGATTATGGTTTTAAAGTATCAGATTTAAATGAAACTAAGAAAATCTATTATGTTGATTTTGTTAAACCTGATGTGAGCTTATGGGATAAACTTTGGGAAGATCAAGCACCGGTTCTTGATATTGAAAACCAAGCTTATCAGTTTGTTTTATCTCCGGTGGGCGAAAAAGGCGAACAAACGTCGGTGACCATTTTGGATGCGCAAGGTATTGCATTAACAACTGAAACATTAAAAAGTATTTTCCCTGTAATGTCTCCGGGTTTATCATTTAGAGATGTTTATTAATCGATAAAGAGAAAATTCTTATTCGCATTAAAAAAACCAGTCGCTGACTGGTTTTTTTATGTTCGATTGTCCATAACAACCAATATGGTGTAATCCCTTCTCGACTATTTTCACATTCATTTCACATGCTAAGCATTAAATTAATATCACGCTTTGTATTCTCTCTCTATTTCATTGTGATAAGAGGAATAAAACACAAAACTACCTAGGAGTTTACTAAATGTCTAATGTCTTTCGTGGGATGTTTTTCATCTTTTGCATTTTCGCTATTAATGGTTGCAGTGTGGTTAATATCCTTAAATTAAGATATGCCAATGATGATGTTGAACCATTGTGGAGTCATAACAGTAGCCATTTTAACATACCAACCGATTACATTGGTGAAAAAACCTATATTTACGGCACTGTTAACGGTGTTGAAGGTTTTAAATTTATGGTTGATACCGGCGCTTCTTTTACCTATTTATTCGATACACCTAAAGTCGTTGGCTTAAATTTACCGAAAGGTTATGAATTAAGTATTGGTGGTTGGGGAGATGAAAGTGACTCTCTTGGTCATCAAATCTCTATGGAATCTTTAAGTTTTGGAGGTTTGGAAGTCAAAGGTTTTCAAGGGGCTTTTCTACAGATGAGTAAAACTAAGTATTTTGAACGTTCAGATGAGCTTATTTTTGATGGTGTTATTGGTCACGATTTATTACGTCATTTTGTTTGGACATTCGATAAAAAAGCCAAGCAGGTCAGTGTTTCAAATATACCTCATCAAACCCTAGATGGGGTCATTGGCCTTCCCTTTGATACGTTTATGAGCAAAATAAGTATTGACGGAAATATCGATTTTGGCAACGGGCATAAAATCGAACATGAATTTATCATTGATACCGGTAGTCGACATTATTTTAAGTTGAGCTCAGAATATCCAAAAGCTAATGATGTAGTGTTACCAAAAGCTCAAGTTACCGCTGCAGACTTTGGTTTGAGTGGTAAAGCAGAGCATCAACGGGTGACTTTACCTCAAATAGAGTTGGGCGATATTAAGATCAATAATATTAAAACCAATATTATAGAAACTGATGACGAAGACGATTATTGGGTTATTGGTAATGCGACACTAAATCAGTTTGTTACCACTGTCGATTATCAAAACAGTATGCTTTATTTAACGCCTTACAATAATCAACCTTTTCAATCTCGTTATAATCTTCTAGGTTTGGAGGTAAGAAAACTATTGTCAGGGGATTTTGTTGTGCGTTACGTTATGCCTAACTCTCCTGCTGCGGCAGAAGGTTTTACTGTTGGTGATGTTATCACGCAAGTTAATGGCATTAATACCAAGAACATCTCTAAAGATAAATGGTTATTTATTAGTGCAACGCCAGGGGCATATACACTTTGTTTAACATCATTAATTTGTAAAAGTCTGAAAACTCATCATGTTAAGGGATTCTCACAAATGTAGCATCAAGGGCATTAGGAAAGGACGGTGGGGTAGTATTCATTATTACACCACTTAATTTTCGCTCAATAAGACCGAAATGCAGGTACCTTGATTACTTTCCACCGTTAATAGCCATCCTTGGTGCTCACACAAACGTTTGACAATCGATAAGCCAAAACCATAACCGGTACTTTGACTGCCTTTAACCGAAGGCTCGGTGACTTTACCTGAAATTTCTTTTTCAATACCCGGTCCGGTATCAGCAATGGTTAATTTTCCATTGATGAAACTAACAGAGACCTCACCTAAGTCGGTATATTGAAAGGCGTTACTGAGTAAATTATCGAGCAATACTTTCAACATCCCCGGTTGTACAACAACTTGGGCCTGACAATTATCGTCAACGACTACTTCAACTGATTTATTATTGAGTAAATGGCTATGATCTATGATGGCTTGTTCAACCATAGGTAATAACTTTACTGGCTCTTTTTTTACCGATGTTTGTTCTTCTCTAGCCAGTGCTAATAAAGTAGTGACGGTTTGTTCCATTTGTACACTTGCATCGGCTATACGGCTAACAACCGCATTAGCTTCTTCTTTGTTGACACTAGTTTCTTGGTAAACTTCGACAGAATTTTTGATAATGGCGACCGGGGTTCTTAATTCATGACTGACATCTCGGGTAAAACATTTCTCTCGGTCTAATGTTTGTTTTATGCGTGCCATAGAATCTTCTAAAGTACGAGCGAGTATGCCTATTTCGTTATTAGGAAATTGTTGTGCAAAGCTGTCAGGGATGTTTTCAGGGGCTACGCCATCAACTAAATCGGCTAACTGTTTTAAAGGTTTCGCTGTTTTTTGTCCTAATCTCCAAGCAATGATAAAGGCAAATACCACTAATATCCCGCCAACAATTAAGATAAATTTTAAAATGCCACCAACGATGGGACGCACTAACAACATTTGGCTGACTTCAGCGACAAGGTAGGTATTTTGATGGTTTGGCAAAGCATAAAGGTGATAATGAAGTCCTTGCTGGCCATAGAATTCTTTACTTTGAGGTTCCTCTATATATTTATTCTTGATGTCATCCGGTAACTCATTGATTGAAAAATATAGCGACATTGATGGATCTCGAGTTTCGGGCCATCGCTGTGATTTTTGGAACTCAGCACTTAAGTATTGTGCTTCTTGGTGTACTTCACGCTCAATAAAACTGTCTTCTAAGTTGTATAAAAGCAAAAAGCAAAAGCTGCCATAAATAGCAGATAGAACTAGGGTAAATATACAAAACTGGGCAACAATACGGCGACCAATACTGTGAAACTTCAGTGCCTTACTTTTCATCTTTTGCTTCCTTTTCGTCTTTTACATCCAAGGTAAAGCCAACACCGTGTACTGTTTTTAATAGTGGATAATCAAAGGGTTTGTCCAATACCCCGCGCAATTGATAAATATGAGAGCGCATCGCATCAGATTCTGTTGGTTCGTCTCCCCATAATTTTTGCGATAAAGCGGAGCGACTTACCACTTGCGGATATTCTTCAGCAAGTATCGTTAAAATACGATAGCCCATGGTGTGTAAATCTAATAACTGATCATTACGTTTTGCTTGCTTTCTTTTTCTATCAAGACTTAATGGACCTATGGTTAAAGTATCATTGGTTTGCACTAAGTAACGGCGAGATAGTGCCATGCAACGCACTTCAAGCTCTTGTAAAGAAAAAGGTTTTGTTAAATAGTCATCTGCGCCAACGGTAAAACCAGAGACCTTATCTTCAATACTGTCTCTGGCTGTCAGCATTAAGATAGCAATATGACGGCTGGATTTTTCTCTTAATTTTTGACAAACCTCAAGGCCGTCCATAATGGGCAAATTTAAATCGAGAATAACCACGTCGTAATGATTTTCTAAAGCAAGGTCAAGCCCTTGCTGACCTTGATTGGCGAAGTCAAAAACATGCCCTTTGGCTTCCATATAATCAGATATATTACGAGCGATGTTAAGTTGATCTTCAACTAATAAAACAGAAAGTGAAGTTGATGCGTTTGTCATTAAAAACCCCAAAAGGCCTCAACATTCTCAGTTGAGGCACATATATCAAGTTGATTAATTATCGAGTTATAAGGTTTTTAACATGTCTAGGGCAGGTTTGTAATCAGGTTTTGTTATTAATAACTGATCTAAGGTCATTTTAGCTGCTTTATTTTGTCCTAACTTATATTGGGTCTGGGCTATTTTCATATCTAACATCGGATTGTTAATCGCTTTTTGCGCAGCGGTCATTAATGAAAGAGCATTTGAAAACTGTTCATCGGTTTGTGCTATTTTCAAATAATAAAAACCGTACATACCTACGAGGGGAACGTGATACTGTGCTTGGTTTTCTGATAATTGTTTTATAGCAAGTTTTTCTCCAGCCATAAATTTAGCCACCAATGCCATGGTTTTATCTTCAATATCTTGTTCAGCAATAACAGGTGTTAAACCTAGACTCTTAACTAATGCCGTTGCTACATCAACGGTAGATGTAGGGTTTTGGCCAGTGATAAGGCGATCATCAACAGCGACGTGACTTAACATTATCTCACTTGATTGAAACTTAGCACCACGTTCAGTAAGTTTGTCTTCCAGCATAAAGTCAAATTTACTTAACCACTTTTGACCGAATAGATTTTCTTCTTCATTGGTAAAGCTATTAATTGCTTTGTTGGCAACTAAGTAACTACCATCATTGAGTTTTACATCAACTAAAGCGGCAGGTCCGTGGCAAACCGCAGCAACAACACCTTGTTGTTGATATATATTGGCAATTAATGATTGCAGCGCGACATCTTTAGGTAAATCAAACATTGCTCCTTTACCGCCGACAATAAATATAGCGTCATACGACTTGGCATCCAGTGTAGCAATTGGCAAGCTATTATTAAGCTTTGCCATAACAGCAGCATCTTCTAAGACGATGGCATTGTATGATTTCTTAGCATCATATTTATCTGCTTCTACCTTGCCACCGTTTGGACTAGCAATATCAACGTCAATGCCATTGGCTTTAAATACCGTATACGCTTTTGAAAATTCATCAAACTCATAACCGGGTGTTATCTCACCTTGCTGCTGTCCATAACCGCTGATCACCATAACAACTTTTTTATTTATCGTTGTTGCATGTACCTGTACTGATAACAATGCAATAGCTAAAAAACTGACTATTGTAGAGTAGATATTTTTTACTGACTTCAATGTTTTCATGGTTATTCCTAATGATTGGCTTAATGCATAGCAATCATCGCAAACGTGCTGTGAAACAAATGTGAAATTATTTTCAACTTTAAGTTTGCGTTGATATTAATCACTTAAGTGTCTGACATTAATTGCCTAACGTTGCTGCGCAAACTATTCTTGCTGGCATAAAGCCCTAGAGAAGTAACCGTCAGCAAAATAATGCTTAAAGTAGTAATCATCCAAATAAAGTCAGGTTTATAAGTTAATGAAAACTGAGATTGATATATCAACAAACCTGCAAGGTAAGTACCTACCATTGCACCTGAAGCTGTGATCACACTAGTCACTAACCACTCAATCATATTAAGCTTAAAGCAAGTATCTTTAGAAAAACCAAAACTGAGAATAATACTGTTTTTCTTCTTCTCTTTAGATTCAAATGCGTTAATGGAAGATAAAATAACCACAGCCGCTAATAAAATGATCATTAAAGAAAAGCCACTAATAACTTTGGTGATCATCGCTAAAATGTTATCAAATTGAGCGGTTAAATCTTGTAAAGAAATCATCCGTAAAGTCGGGAATTTTTTCCACAAGACCTTTAAAAATTCTCCCTGTTCATCAGCTGATTCTATACTGGCCATATAATAATGCTCGGCTTCGATGTGCGCTAATGCCGATGGAGGCATTTGTATCCAGAAAGTGATAGAGCCAGCGCCAGGTTTAAAGACATGACTAGCGGTGATTTCAAAGGGATAAGCTGCGTTATTAATATAAAAAGTTAAACTATCACCGAGCACAAGCCCTAAATCCGTCATGATTTCTTCTTCGACAGAAATTTGTTGCCATTTTTGACTATTGGGCTGCCACCAATTTCCTTCGGAGATAGTATTATTTTTAGGTATGGAATCATGCCAATGTAATCGAATAGACTTGCCTAGCGTTGCCAAGCTATCACTAGGCTTTTGACTAAACTCGCTAAGTGATTGTTCATTTACCGAAATTAACTTGGCATACATGTAGGGTTTAGCTTGTTTAATGGTCAGGTCATTTTTGTCGGACCATTGTTGAATATATGAAAGCTGTTGAGGAGTTGCTTGTGAAACCATGACATTGCCATCATGTTGACGTGTATATGAAGACATCGTTGTGCCAAGGTCTTTTAATAACATCAAGGTAAAAAGCAACAAAAAGGCACATAATCCAACACCTAGTATTTGAGTGGTTTTACTCACCAAACGTTGTTTCATCATATACAAAGTGAAAGGAATAAGTCCTGATACATGTTGAGTGACTTTTTCGCCGAACGTTAATGTTCCCCAACTAAGCACTAACATTAAAGCAACGGTAATGCTGATAGCAGAAACCAGCATAAAGGTTAATAAGCCGTTATCGGAATAGAATATTGCTACGGCTACCAACACCAAGCTACTACTGATCTTAGTCAACCAATGTATTAAACCTTTGCTCTCACCTGTGATCAATTTAGCAACGGTAGTTTTGTACAGAGATAACCATACAGGAGCATGGAACACCGCAAATACGACTAGAACAAAACCGGTCGATTTTATCATTGCCCAATAATGCCACTGCCATACCAAATCGGTGAATGTTTCTTGTAACCAGTTAATTATTAACCCATGTAATCCCGCC
>MAAC01014707.1_pt1 | contig 37205 bp, 29 predicted proteins | sample 1115981 | NCBI WGS metagenome assembly MAAC01 (sample SAMN04961126, study PRJNA320927) | seawater metagenome | isolation source: sample BD02T64 sea water enriched with oil for 64 days | place: USA:Gulf of Mexico | collected 2013-07-27 | reverse complement strand
CAACCGTTGGCATGGGCACTGGTGATGATGAACTTACTGTAACTGATAAAATTAAAGGCAGGGCATCGATTGATATGGGTGCAGGCAATGATAGTCTTACAGTTAAAGGTATAGAAGAATCAGGCACAACCATTGATATGGGCACAGGTGATGATGAACTTACGGTAACTGATAAAATTAAAGACAATGCAACCATTAATATGGGGGATGGCGACGATACGTTGACATTAACGTTTGACACCGATAAAGAATTTAAATCAAATAATATTGATATGGGCGATGACATTGACACTATTGTATTTGATAATAATTTTTCAGCCGATAACAATGATTTTTCATATGATGAAAGTACGGGTGTTTTAACGATAAATGATGACCAGAACTTTAAATCTAAAGTCACTGGTGTTGAACGTCTTGTTTTTAAAAATGGCGATACTTATGTATTAAATACCACTAACAATAAATTTGAATTAACAACCAATACTGCAACTGTTATTGACGGCATTATTGAAGGTTTAGCGTACCAAACTACTTCAGGTTTATCTGGTTTAACAACTGCAGATGGCCGTTTTGAATATAATAACGGTGACAGTGTCACCTTTACTATTGGCACGCTACTCATCGGTAGCATCGATATGAACAATATCTCTGATAGCCAAGTATTTTTGCAAGATTTAGCGGGTGTAGCACGACAAGATGTTAATGATGAGTACGTTGAAAATATGGCGGTACTCTTGCAGTCATTAGATGTCGATAACGATGCTTATAATGGCATTGTGATAACCGATGCAATGAGAGAAGCCTTTTCAGATGCTAACTTTGATTTAGCCAGTATATCAGAACAAGATTTAGTCGCTATTATTGAAGAGACGGGTCATGTAGCATTGAGTGAAGATGATGCGATGGAACATGTACAAGATATGCTAGAACTCCATACTGATTTGGATGCATCAGAGTTCGACGAGCGTGAAGTTGATCTAGTCCAAAATGATACACTCGTGGCCGATATAAGCTACGGCAACCAAGATGGTGAAACTTTGGCTGCATTAGTGGAGGATGAAGGGATATTCAGACTTGATGGCAACAATACCTTAGATAGTGCTCTGGGTAATGATGTCTTATCTGATGGCGTAGCTAGTGATATATTGGTCGGAGCTCCTCGCTCTGATACTCTGTACTTCAACAATGATTCAGTCGACAACAGCATTAATACTGTTCAAGGTTTATCTAACTCTAGCAAACTAGACCTTAGCGATTTACTTGAAGGTGAAAGTGATAATGCCGACAGTCTGGCAGAGTACCTGAATTTATCATTGGAAGATAACGATAGCGTTATCGCAAAAGATAAAGGTAGTAATGATGAAACAGACCTTATTGTTCGCGCTGAACAGCTCAATCTGGGTTCAAATGTCACTGATGAAGCTACTATTTTTCAAACTTTATTAGATGATACACAGTTAAATGTAGATTAATGGCTGACAGACCTTTAGCATTGAAAGCTAAAGGATAAATAGTAAAAATTAAATAAAAAGAATAATTAATGATACAAGAGAAAGACGTTTTGGAGCAGGAGTTAGAACTGCAAACTGTAACTAAGGATCCGCTATTGGGGTGTTTGGTTTTTTTAACTAAATATTATGGAAAACCTTTTTCTGCTGACGCCATGAGCAGTGGTTTGCCTTTAGTTGATGGTAAACTAACACCCGACCTAATGCCAAGAGCCGCATTACGTGGCGGCATGGAAACTAAGTTAGAAAAAAAAGCGCTGGTTGATCTTCCTGAGCTGATGTTGCCTTGTATATTGATGTTAAAAGACGGCCGCGCCTGTGTATTGTTATCTTATCAGCAAGAGGAAAATGAAGCGCATAGCGATAAAAAGCAAAATAAACTTGAAATTGTCTGGCCTGAGCTACCTTCAAGCCATGACATCATAGACAGGCAGGATTTAGAAGCAGAGTACTCAGGTTATTGTTTCTATATTCGTAAACGCTATCGTTTTGATGAAAGATCCAAGCAAACCTTAAAAGTTCATCATGAACATTGGTTTTGGAGTACTTTACGCCGCTCTACGCCCATCTACAAAGATGTCTTACTGGCCGCTTTTTTTATCAACCTGTTTGCCATAGCGTCCCCACTTTTTGTAATGAATGTTTATGACCGCGTGGTGCCAAACCAAGCAATAGATACCTTGTGGGTCTTAGCTATAGGCATGATAATATTATTAATTTTTGACTTTGTGCTAAAAGAAGTACGGGCAAATTTACTGGAAGTTGCGGCGAAAAAGTCGGATTTATTGTTGTCATCACGGATCTTTGAAAAAGTCCTGAACCTGAACCTAACACATAAGCCCGCCTCCGTTGGGGCATTCGCCAAGCAAGTGCAGGAATTTGAATCCATCCGTGAGTTTATTACCTCGGCCACCATTGCCGCCATTTTGGATGTGCCATTTTCACTGTTGTTTATGGTGATTATCGCCATAGTAGCCGGGCCTTTGGCCTGGGTCCCGTTTATTTTAGTCATTTGTATGCTGGTGTTTTCTCTTTGGATGAAAAACAAAATAAAGTTAGAGGTTGAACGGGGGAGTCGTTATTCGGTACAAAAAAATGCCCATTTAGTAGAATCCTTGCAAGGCATCGAAACAATCAAACAAACGGGAGCTGAGAGTCAATTCCAGTCTAAATGGGAACAGTTGGTGGGTAACATTGCCAAGTGGAATATAAAAGTGAAAAAATACGCCACATCGGTGGGGACTTTTAATGGCCTGTTAAGTCAACTGTCCACCGTGCTCATTGTTATTATTGGCGTATACCAGATCAGTGACGGTAACATTAGTATGGGGGCTTTAATTGCTGCGGTTATGTTAAGCAGCCGTGCCATGGCTCCCTTTTCTCAGGTCGCGTTATTAATTACCCGTTACAATCAGGCAAAATCTGCTCTAGTTACCTTAGATGAAATTATGAAGCTGCCAGTTGAGAACATGGATCGTTATTTGCACCGTGATCATTATGACGGAGATATTACCTTTGACAATGTTACTTTTGCCTATCCAAACAATGAAGTGCCAGCCATTGCTAATGTGAGTTTTAGTATCAAAGCGGGTGAAAAAGTGGCGATAATTGGACGCATAGGGGCAGGGAAAACGTCTATAGAAAGGTTGTTGATGAATTTTTATCAACCAAGTGAAGGCGCAATTAGGATTGACGGCATTGATATTAAACAGATCAGCCCGGCAGATCTGCGACAAAAAATTGGCTGTTTAGCCCAGGATATTAATTTGTTTTACGGCAGTATACGCGACAATATTACCTTAGGGGTACCGCATGTTGAGGATGAGAGCATTATGCGTGCAGCCCGAGTATCTGGAGTAAGTCAGTTTACCGATGGTAGCCCAGAAGGGCTAGATAAACAGGTTGGTGAGCGCGGACAACATTTATCCGGTGGTCAACGACAAGCTGTTGCCCTTGCACGTACCTTATTGTTTAATCCGCCAATGTTAGTATTAGATGAGCCAACCAGCAATATGGACAATTACTCCGAAGCGCAAATTAAGGCGAACTTACAAACAATTATTAAAGATAAAACTTTTATTTTGATAACCCATAAAGCCAGCATGCTTAACTTAGTGGATCGCGTTTTGGTGATGGAGAAGGGGAAGTTAGTGGCAGATGGTCCAACAGATAAAGTATTAGCTGCTCTGAAAAGTGGACAGATTAAGGCGAGTTTGTAGTGAAAAAACCTGACGTACTCGATCTCAATTATATTGATGACATCAACGCCGCGTTACTGACGGCGGCACCTTATAAATCTCGGGTGTTGCTTTATGTTATTTGTGCTTTTTGTTTTAGCTTCTTACTTTGGGCCAACTTTGCTGCGCTTGACGAAGTTACTGTGGGAGATGGTAAAGTTATTCCTTCTTCACAAATACAGGTAGTGCAAAACTTAGAAGGAGGGATTTTAGCTGAAATTTATGTAAAAGAAGGCCAAAAAGTTGAAAAAAATCAAGCGCTGTTACGCATTGACAATACGCGTTTTTTAGCCGATTTCCGAGAAAAACAACAAGAAGCTATGTTGCTAAAAGTTATGTCAGCTAGATTGAGTGCCGAGCTTGCCAGCGTTCAGTGGTCCGCAGATATTAGTGATGCTAACTGGAAGCAACAAGTTAAATTTATTGCACAATCATTAGATGTTTCTAAAGAGGAGCAGGAAAGTTACCCTGAAATTTACCAGAGCGCTGTAGCAAGCTTTAACGCGAATATTAGCAATTTGTCCAAACAAGTTCAGGTGATGGATCGCCAAATCGAGCAGAAAGAACAAGAAATCAACTCAATTAAATCGCGCCTTAATCATGTTGATATCAGCTATAAGTTAGGCCTAGATGAATTAAATTTAACTAAGCCCTTGGCAAAAAGAGGGGTTATTTCTCCGGTCGAATTTTTAAAACTGAGACGTCAGGTCAATCAGTTAAAGCAAGAAATGGAAGAAGCAAGACTGGCTTTGCCACGCAGCAATAGTGCGTTAAATGAAAGTATTGGTAAGCGTCAGGAGCTGATCAGTCAATACCAAAAAGAGACCCAAGAAACCTTAGCTAAAGTACAGGCGCAATTGGCACAATTAGTAGAACAACAAGTTAATTTAAAGGACAAGGTTGCTAGAACTTCGGTACTTTCACCTGTGTCAGGTACTATCAAAACCATGAATGTCAATACACAAGGGGGAGTGATCCAACCCGGTATGGATTTACTGGAAATAGTGCCAAATGAAGATCAGTTATTGATTGAAGCAAAAATATTGCCTCAAGATATTGCTTTTTTACGACCGGGATTAACGGTCGTAGTACGGTTCAGCGCCTATGACTTTGCCATTTATGGCGGCCTAAAAGGTCAGTTAGAGCATATTAGTGCCGACTCTATTGAAGATGAAGAAGGTAATAGTTATTACCTGGTAAGAGTCAGGACAAAAGAGAGCTTTTTGGTAAGTAAGAAGAATAAGTCGGAAAATCACCCTATCATTCCAGGCATGACAGCTACTGTTGATGTCATGACAGGTAAAAAAACCGTGTTAGAATACTTGTTAAAGCCAATACTCAGAGCACACCAAACGGCGTTAAGAGAAAGGTAGTCGTTAAGACAAACAATAATGCAAAAAAAATAAAAAATAAAAAATAAAAATAAAAGGATAAACATGAGATTAATAAGCAAGGTGGCTTTAAACACAACATTATTTATTAGTTTATGCGCTACATATAGCCAAGCACAATCACTGGAAGAAGCAGTAGAAGCAACATTAATTACCGAACCAGGTATTGCAGAAGCATTTCACCGCTATAAAGCCAATCAACAAGATGTTAGTGTTGCAAAAAGCGGCTATTTCCCCCAAATAGACCTTCAAGCTGGTTATGGCTATGAGTCAACTAATAGCCCGACCACACGTATTAGTGGTGATGAACAGCGCGAACTTGGCAGAGGTGAGTTGTCGGTATCAATTAAGCAGAAATTATTTGATGGCTTTGCCGTGATGGATAATGTTGAGCGGACCCGCTTTGAAGCTACCGCTGCGCAATATGCGCTTTTTGGTCTCGCTCAAGAACGGGCATTACGCGTTGCAGAAGTTTATATCTCAGTGTTAGAGAAAGAAAAGATACTGGTACTTGCCGAAAAGAACGTTGAAAAGCATCAACAAGTCTATACACAAATCACTGATAGGGTAGAGCGAGGTTTAGGCTCAAGTGCAGACCTTTCACAAATTGAAGGCCGTATGGCCCGAGCGCGTGTTAATGTTATTTCTTCTGAGCATAACTTGCTAGATGCCAAGAGCCAATTTGTTGATATTGTTAATGAACAACCAGATAATCTAATATGGCCTGTATCAGATGCTTTATTGCAACCAATCTCTTTAGACGAAGCATTAAGGGTTTCGCGCAAAGAGCACCCTATTGTCCGCTCTGCATACTATGATATTCAAGCAGCGGATAAACAGGTAGATCTAAATCGCAGTAATAATTATCCAAAATTGAGCTTAGAACTCGGTGCTTCACATAATAATGATATTGACGGTACTCGGGGTTATAACGAAGACATAACCGCTATGTTAAGATTACGTTATAACCTGTATTCGGGGGGCTCAGACAGAGCTAATACCCTAAAAGCTGCTTACCAAAAAGAACAAAGCAAAGATATTTACGCTCAATCAATTAGGGATGTTTTACAAAGTGTTAAGTTGTCCTGGCGCGCGGTACAATATCTTAAAAAACAGTTTCCATTTTTAAAGTTGCACGTAGACTCAGCTAGAGTGACACAAGGGGTTTACGAAGAGCAATTCACTTTAGGTAAACGTAGCTTGCTCGACTTGCTTGATACCAGCAATGAGCTTTTTGAAGCAAGTAAAACTTTTATTTCGGTTGAACATAAACAATTATTTGCCCAATATAGAATATTAGCGGACACAGGGCGGCTATTAGCTGCATTACGGGTAGAGAAACCTAAACAGTGGCAAGAATAAGAATGGCCAACGCTTCTAAACATTTAGGCCTTGTTTTAGTGACAGGTTTAATGTTGTCAGCGTGTGCCAGAAGTCCCGAAGTGACTTTTGACAGTGCAACGCTAGTATCATTAGTTGATGATGACCTTGATGGCGTGGTTAATGCCCGTGATGTATGTGCCGAGACACAAATGGGTTTGAAAATTGATAATGATGGCTGCCCAACGGATGTTTACAATATCATCACAGTAGACCTTAAATTACTGTTTGATAATAATTCGTCTTACCTTAATAAACACTATATTCAAGAGTTAGCGAATTTTGCCGAAGATTTAAAGCAAAGTCGGGATGTTAATATTGAGCTGGAAGGCCATACCAGTGCGGTAGGTGATCTAGATTATAATCAATACCTATCGCATAAACGTGCTACCAGAGTGATGAATATTTTGGTGGATGAGTATAATGTAGACGCAAGTCGATTAGCCGTTGTCGCTTTTGGTGAAAGTAAACTGGCTATTCAAGGTGATAATGAAATTAATCATAGCCTTAATCGTCGTGTGGTAGCACATATTCAAGCCCACAAAGAAGAAGATTACATCCGCTGGCACAGTTATAGTAAAGAAATACTCGACTTGATTGATTAACAGGTAAATTTAACTCCATGGTTAAACCGCTGTTTAGGCCTTTTATATTACTGCTGATTTGTGCAGTTTTGCCTTTAATGGGTGAAAAACAAGTTGGAAAACTGGATTGGGATAGCCTAGAAATAGAATTAACAGCCCTTTACGGAAGCAGAGCAGGGCTTAGGTTAAGAGCATGGCAAAAGGTTCTGGATGAGCAACATGTAACTACCGACCAAGATAAACTCACTCGTGTAAATCGCTTTTTCAACCAGTTAAATTTTGTTGATGATATTTCTTTGTGGGGACATAAAGACTACTGGGCGACACCTCTGGAATTTTTGGGAGCAAATGGCGGGGATTGTGAAGATTTTAGCATTGCCAAGTATTTTAGTTTATTGTCATTGGGTATAGACGAAAGTAAAATGCGTATAACTTACGTTAAAGCCCTGAGCTTAAACCAGTACCACATGGTATTAGCCTACTATCCAACGCCGCAATCCGTGCCACTTATTTTAGACAACATCAACGGTAAAATATTAACAGCAGATAAACGCAAAGATCTGCTACCAATTTACAGTTTCAACGGTGAAAGCCTGTGGCTAAGTAAGGCAAAAGGGCAAGGTAAACTTGCAGGCAAATCCAGTCGACTAAGCAGCTGGAACAAACTAAGAGAAAGGTTCAATAATAGCGCCCTGCGTAAACCGCTTTTTATCCCTTAGTTATTCGTTATTCCAAACGGATCAATAAATTAGTCCGATTGGTATTAATGTTCACCAAAAGGCATAGGTGCCTGAATTAACTCCCCTTGGCAAGCATCACATTTCAACTCTTTGACAATACTAAGTATTTCTTTACTTTCAATATGACAAGCAATCACTTTGATACCTAAACCATGACAGATTTGATTGACGGCTTGAATAAACGATTGGTTATCAGTATTTCCCGCTAAATCACGGATATAGCTACCATCAATCTTAATGTAATCAAGATCTAAACCTTTTAGGTATTTGAATGACGTAAAGCTGGTGCCAAAACGTTCGATACAAACCCCGATATCAAGGGATTTGAAATGATGAATGTGTTTACTTGCCAACTCTATATTTTTCAACAATGCCGACTCATTAACTTCAAAAAAGATACTTCTTCTGCATTGCGGGTGCTGAGCAATAAAACTTGTCAACCAAGTAGCGAAAGACTCACTTAACAAGGATTGTTGGCTTAAATTGATAGCTAGTGGCTGCACCATATCATTGTTGACAAAATTTGCCGCAGCAGTAATGAGTTTTTTATCAAGTTGCTCGGTAAGGTTTAATCGCTCTGCCATGGCAAATAATTGATTGTTAGGGATTATCTCGTTATTAAAATAAAATTTTGCCAATAACTCATGATATAACGACTTGACCGCTTCAACGTTATTTAGTGCATTAACTGGCTGATACAAGAACTCAATAGAGCCAGTATTTATCAGATCATTGATCAAGGTATTCCATTGCTGCAAACCTAAAGATAAGCCATCATTCTCATTGAATAAATTATCATTGGTATTGAGCAAAAGACCAGAAGCTTTTTGGGTGAGTAAAGTATCTAAATTCATCAATAAGGTTTTCAGTGAATCAGACTTTTTATAAGAGGTTGAAACTAGCTTGGCAAAACCGTCGGGGTAAAGTTCACTGTCTAATTGTTCAAAATTAGTCAACGTTTGTTGTATTTCCTGCTGGCAAAGCTCAAAAGGGAGAGCAACGGCAATAAGAAAACTCCCACCATTAATACGATAAATCTTTAGTTCAGAGATATTAGTGAATGCACTTTTAACCCCTTGAACAGCTTCCATTACATAATTGTCGCCTTGTTGATAACCTTGTTGATTATTAACTGCTTGCAAAGACGGTAATTCAACTAATGCGATGGTACCGCAAATACCTTCTTCCATTTCATTAAGGTGACTTGCGAACTGGCTGTCAAATGCGCGCCTATTGCCTAAGCCCGTGAGTTTATCTAAATAAGCTTCATTAGTGAATTTTTCTGCCTGGCTAGTGAGTGAATCAAAGTTTTTATGGACATTGTCAACCATGGTATTAAGGGCATTTACAACCACTTTAAGTTCACGGGTAAAAGGCTGTTGAGAGTTGATGGTAAAGCGTTTTTCACTTACCGCAATAGCTTGTTGTTCTACATAGGCTAAAGGTCGTAAAACCGCATTTAAAATAAAATACGTAATTAACAAGCTAATCAACAAAATGAAAGCAAAGGCAATAGAGGCCTTGCTGGCATGTTGCCATAATTGATAATAAGAAGCGCCGGCATGGCTAGTGACTTTTAACGTCCCCGCAATTTGCCAGCCCGTACTGATTTCACTTACCCTGGTGGGAGGTGTTAATACGAACATTTTCATAAACCAGTTTGGTACTGATTCTACGGTTTTTGGCGTGTCTCGGCTAAGTAATACCGTCTTGCCGTCGGGGGCAATTAGTTCCATTGAAGCATAATAGCCAGAATCGAAAATGGCTGAGACCATAGTTTCAACAATAATCTTATCTTTATCACCTAAATAAGGCGTAATGGATAAACCCAAACTGGTTGCTGTATCTTGTGCGTGGCTACCCATTTGCTCATTGAGATACTGCTTTGTATGATCAACGCTAACGAGTAAAGAACCTAGAAAAGAAATGATCCCTAAAAATATGACCAAACCATAAATTTGTGTTTTTAAACTAACGCCTTTCACATTATTAAGTGGCATATAGGAAAGCCTTGATACTTTGTTGAATTAACTGATATTTTATTCTACCTGCTGGAAAACAATAAGTGTATCTATTTGCTTCATGGAAAGGGACATGATGCCAAGTTGGTTAAGTTATTTATCACTTAGTGATAATTATTAGTCTTTAAAGTATTGGCTTTTACTTCAAGTTAAACTTAAGTACATACGCCTGTGTAGGCGTGCCAATTTTAAAATAAAAAAAGCTCAAACGATGGTTTGAGCTTTATGTGAAGTTAAATGGTGTGGCCGTAGTTAGATACTATTTAATGATAAAAAATTACCATTTCTTCTTAGGCTGGAATAACAAATCCAAATCATCTTCTTCATCCTTCGCTTTCTTCGCAGCATCCTTTGCATTGGTATTTTTAAGTGCAGAGGTTATTTCTTCTAACTGGTTTTCAACTTCAGTACGTTTCGTAACGATATATTCTGATTGGGCAGGGTGACTGTTCAATGTTTGCAGGGTTTTTTCAAAATATTGTCTAGCTGAGCCTAACATTTCCTTATTGTATGCTTGCATGCCTCTTTTAAATAGACTCTCAACATTTATTTTTAATTGCATAATGTCAAACTTTTTATCTTCATGCATAAAGGTTTGTGCGTCTAATGCGCCTTTTGTTTGTTCTGACTTTAATATGATGCGTAGTTTTTTAATGGTTTGCAAAATAACCACTAATTGCTGTTCATTGTCAGGTAATATAAAAGCTTCTTCTTTACCAACGCTAGATGATGCTAGTTCTTCTGAAGCTTCAAGGCGAGACTCCATATCCCTTACACGAGATTTAATGCCTTTTATTTCAGGCATGATTTTCTTCATGTTTTTTGTTGCAGTTAAACTTCTTCTGTTAAGTATTTCAACTACTTGGGGGTTTGGAGGTAAATGAGTTAAATTTAAAATCAACTCTTCAGTTTCATCTATAATTGCTTTTTGCTTAGCAGCGCTGACACGCTTTTCTTGTTCTTGTTTTTCTTTATGTTGTTGAATAGCATTTACTACCACAACAACGATAACTAAAGCAAAGATCAAACCTATTATTATACCCATAGTTAATACTCAATTTATGAAAATACATTTCTAACTTAGCAGTCTACAAAAAATGAACAAATAAGCATAGCGCTAAGTGCATGTTTGCCTTTTATTTATAATTTTTGAGGGAAGTAAATTAGATCTATGTCCTGCTAGATTAAAATTAGGACGAAAATACTGCTTTTTGTGGTAAAGTTACTACAAAATGTAAAGTGTATTCTTTATTTATAATATATTTATCAAAAATGTATAAATTTATATGGAATAAATTGTTAATTAAGTATATATTTTTTGCATAAGCCACACTGATTTAACACTATGAAGCTGCAACAACTACGCTATATCGTCGAAGTACAAAATAACAACCTAAATGTCTCTGCTACAGCAGAGAGTCTATTTACCTCTCAGCCAGGCATTAGCAAACAAGTGAGAATGCTTGAAGATGAATTAGGTATTCAAATTTTTGGACGAAGTGGTAAACATCTTACCCATGTTACTTCTGCAGGTAAGGAAGTTATAAACATTGCGACAGAAATTTTATCGAAAGTAGAATCTATAAAAGCAGTGGCACGTGAGCATACTCAACCTGATGAAGGTAAGTTAAGAATTGCGACTACACATACGCAAGCCAGATATGCTTTGCCTGATGTTATTCAAGGCTTCATGAAAAAATATTCAAAAGTATCCTTGCATATGTATCAGGGCACACCTGCACAAATAAGTGATGCAGCAAGTAAAGGTGATGCAGATTTCGCCATTGCTACAGAGTCATTTCATCTGTATAACGATTTGATCATGTTGCCGTGTTATCACTGGAATCGGAGCATCATTGTTCGTTCAGACCATCCACTTGCCAATAAAACGACATTAACAATTGAAGATATAGCTAAATATTCACTAGTAACCTATGTTTTTGGTTTTACTGGTCGCTCTGAATTAGATAATGCCTTTAAAAAAGCTGGTGTTGAACCTAAAATTGCCTTTACTGCGACTGATGCCGATGTTATTAAAACGTACGTTCGAATGGGGGTTGGTATCGGTGTTATTGCCACTATGGCAATGGACCCTAAGTTGGATAGTGATTTAGTTAGGATTGATGCTAGCCACTTATTTAAAGCGAGTACGACAAAAATAGGCTTTAGGCGTGGCACTTTCCTTCGTGGTTACATGTTTGATTTTATAGAGCGTTTTGCTCCTCATTTAAATCGCGACTTGGTCACCCGTGCTGTATTATTAAAAAATAATACAGAAGTTGAAGAAATGTTTTCAACTATCAATTTGCCAACACGATAGTTTGCCGATAAAAAGATAAAAAGATAAAAAGATAAAAAGATAAAAGATAAAAGATAAAGCCTGTATTACATTGTAATACAGGCTTTTATGTACATGGATGTACGGTCAGGTTTTAAGTTCCAGACAAAACCTAAGTACCGACATCCATGTAGGCAATATCGAAATTGCAGGAGCATAATTTCGTGTATGTACAAGGATGTACGCAGATGTAAAGGTTTGCCGATAGCTGACTTAACACTCGATAATATTCACCGCTAATCCGCCGCGTGAGGTTTCTTTATATTTGGTTTTCATATCATTACCTGTTTCCCACATGGTTTTTATTACTTTATCCAAAGAAACTTTGTGAGTACCTGTACCTCTAAGTGCTAGGCGTGATGCATTAATTGCTTTTACTGAGCCCATTGCATTTCGCTCAATGCAGGGAACTTGAACTAAACCACCAACAGGATCACAGGTTAAGCCTAAATTATGCTCCATGCCGATTTCAGCAGCATTTTCTACTTGTTTAGGTGAGCCCCCCATTACTTCTGTCAAAGCACCAGCAGCCATAGAACAGGCAACACCGACTTCTGCTTGGCAACCACCTTCAGCACCTGAAATGGTGGCATTGGTTTTATATAAGATGCCAATTGCCGCAGCAGTTAATAAATATCTAACACAATCTTCGTCTGCTACCGGTTTTATGAACTTATCGTAATAGCACAAAACGGCTGGAATAATGCCTGCGGCGCCGTTTGTTGGTGCCGTAACAACTCGGCTTCCGGCAGCATTTTCTTCGTTTACGGCAAGTGCAAAGAGGTTTACCCAGTCCAAAGCACTTAATGGATCGTTACTGGTTTCTACAGAAAGTGAACGAAATAAGGCTGGAGCACGCCTGTTTACTTTTAAACCGCCAGGAAGTATGCCTTCGGTACGCATGCCACGATCAACACTGTCACGCATCGCTTGCCAGATGTTTTTCAATTTTTTATTAATATTTGCTTCATTATCGAGACATTTTTCATTGTCCATCATAATTGTACTGATACTTAACCCTTTCTCTGTGGCTAAGCCAATTAACTGATCTGCAGTGGAAAATACATGAGGGCGTTCAATATTGCTATGCAATGATAATGCTTTATCTTTTTCTTTTTCAAAATCACAATCCTGGACAATAAAACCACCACCGATAGAATAATAAGTTTCTTCGAAAATCACTTCACCATTTGCATAGGCAAATAACGTCATGGCATTTGCATGAGCGGGCAGGGTTTTACGACGATGATATATAATCGCATTATCTTTTGGGAAATTTATAGATTTATCTTTAGTCAGTTGAATTTGTTGGCTGCTAATAACCTTATTTAGAATGATATCAATGGACTCAAATAAAATATTTTCGGGGGTTTCCCCTGATAAGCCAAGAATGACTGCTTTACCAGTACCGTGACCAATGCCCGTTTGTCCTAAAGAGCCAAATAACTCCGTTTTAATAGTATCAACGCCTTCTATCATTTGTTTTTCTTTTAGATGATCAACAAATAATTTGGCGGCTTTCATTGGGCCAACGGTATGAGAGCTTGAAGGGCCAATACCTATCGAGAACATATCAAATACACTAATCATGCTTAAACCTGAATATATATTCGCCTTAGTGGCGATTTATGGAATTATCTTCGGTAATGATAACTGAAAGTTTTCATAATGCTAAGTGTTTATATGGATTATTATAGAACAAAATATATTTTTAGTGCGAAGGGGAAGTTACTAAGTTGCATAAATCTTTTAATATGGCAGCGGTTGCTCCCCATATATTATAATGCTCGTATGGCATAAAGTGTACTTTATGGTTACCCGTTTTGTGTTGTATATCTATCGTATAGTGCTTATCGGTTTGTAAAAAATGATGTAAGGGCACATGAAATATTTCAGCTACTTCATTTTTATCGATACTATACTGCACGTTTGATGGTATGAGCGCGACAATCGGCGTTATGCTAAAGCCAGTAATTGTTTGAAAAGGATGCAATTGCCCGAGAACTTTTACTGTATTGGAGGCGATACCTATTTCTTCTTGTGCTTCTCTTAATGCGGTATCTACAAAGCTGTTATCTTGCTGCTCGACCTTGCCGCCAGGAAAGCAGACTTGCCCACCATGGTGCTTTAAGTGGTTTGCCCTTTTAGTTAACAAGACACTTAATTGATTATCTTCTTCAATTAAGGGGATCAATACCGCAGATTCAATTAAACCATGATCTTGATTTAATAGCTGGTATTGCTTTGTTGTTTTGCCTAATGGACTCAACTGAAATTTATGTAAAAATTCGTCTTTATGCATAATTTTGTCGTTACATTCGTTTTAAAATGGGTAAAATTTTATTCACTTTATCTAGACTTTCTTGGTATTCCTCATCTACTTGTGAATCGGCTACAATGCCTCCTCCTGCCCAACAATGAATATTATTCTTTTGACAGACTAATGTTCGAATAGTGATGTTACTGTCCATATTACCACAGGCCGAGAAATAGCCAATTGAACCACAATAGATACTTCTTCTTTGAGGCTCCAGTTCATCAATAATTTCCATGGCTCTAATTTTAGGGGCACCTGTGATTGAACCACCAGGAAAAGCTGCTTTTAATAAATCAAAACCATCAAACTCTGGCGATAAAGTACCTTCAACGGTACTGACTAAATGATGAACGGCTGGAAAACTCTCAATATCAAAAAGGTGGGGTACTTTAACAGTACCTGGTATGCAAACTTTACTGATGTCATTACGTAGTAAATCAACGATCATTAAGTTTTCAGCTTTATCTTTAGTTGAGTTTTTAAGAGCAGTGGCATTCTTTTCATCTTCAAGCTTATCAAGGCTGCGAACCATAGTGCCTTTAATCGGTTTGCTTTGGACTTTTTGCTGACAAACCCGGACAAATCTTTCAGGAGAAATACTCAATATTGCATGATCGTCTAAGCGAATAAAGGCAGAAAACGGTGCTTGGTTATGTTCACGTAACTTAAGATAAGCGCTAAATTCATCGCCGTGGTATTGGCTAGTAAATCGTTGTGTTAAATTTATTTGATAACAGTCACCGGATAATAAGTATTGTTGAATTTGCTCGAACTTATTTTGATACTCAAGCGCAGAAATATTGCTTTGCCAGTTCTTTGTTAACTTAAATGGCGAGCTAGCAGGTGAGGTGGGATCAGCAATGGTTGATAGAAGTGATTTTTCTAATGATGCTCTTTTTTGTTCACTACATATAAGTTGAAATTGCTGAGTTGTATTATCAAATATAATCGCTTGGCTGTATATGCCCATCGCCATTTCTGGCATGTTAATGTCTTTTATTGCATGGCTGGAAAGCTCCTCGAACCTTCGGCCTAGATCATAAGCACAATAACCTACCGCGCCAGTTAAAAAGGGCAATGATTGAGGCTCAATTTCTATCGTTTTAAAAAAGTCACCTTGCAGATTTTGTAATAACTCAATCGGATCTTCAGTACTTTGTTGACGTCTGTTATCACTTTGGCTAGCTGAGCAAAAATCAATCGTGGTGATATCTCCTTCCGTGATTAAGGTAATCTCTGGTTGCCATACTATAATGTCATAATGGCTATCAACGTGATCACTTTGACAAGAGTCTAACCACATCGCCCATGGTTGATCCGATAAATGGGAAAATAACTGGGCAGGTGTAAGCTTATGACTAAAGTTCAGAGGCTTAGCTGTGATGATTTGTTTATTATGATGAAGCAAAGTCGATATCCAAAAGTTATATATACTTACTAGCAGGCTAGTTGCAAGCAGGGTATCATATCGGCAAAAATTTAACTTTCAACATTTTCACTCTCCAATGTTGAATTGAGTAATTAAAAGAGTACAAAAGGGCGCTCATGGCTATTATCAAACAGCAAGATTTAATCGACAGTATCGCAGATGCACTGCAATATATATCTTATTACCACCCACTAGACTTTATCCAGGCTTTAGAAAAAGCCTATCACAAAGAAGAGAGCCAAGCAGCGAAGGATGCGATTGCACAAATTCTGATAAACTCGCGAATGTCTGCGCATGGTAAACGACCTATTTGTCAAGATACTGGCATTGTTACCTGTTTTGTCAAAGTTGGTATGGCTGTTCAATGGGACAATACTGAATTGACGGTACAGGAAATGGTTGATGAGGGAACTCGTCGTGCATATTTGAATCCAGATAATCCTTTACGTGCATCAATTGTTAAAGATCCCGCAGGCAAGCGAATTAATACCAAAGACAATACACCATCAGTGGTTCATATCGATATGGTTGCTGGTAATGAGATCGAAGTGATGATTGCAGCCAAAGGTGGCGGTAGTGAAAATAAATCTAAAATGGTGATGTTAAATCCAAGCGATTCTATAGCTGACTGGGTGGTGAAAACTTTACCTACCATGGGAGCAGGTTGGTGTCCTCCAGGTATGTTAGGCATAGGTATAGGTGGTACGGCGGAAAAAGCTGGTGTATTGGCAAAAGAGAGCTTAATGGACCCTGTTAATATTCAAGAGCTTATTGATAGAGGTGCAAATACCGCAGAAGAAAAACTTCGTTTAGAAATTTATGAACGAGTGAATAAACTAGGTATTGGTGCACAAGGCTTAGGTGGTTTAACTACGGTTGTTGATATTAAAATAAACGCTGTGCCGACACACGCAGCGTCAAAACCGGTAGTGATGATCCCTAATTGCGCCGCAACCCGTCATGTTCATTTCCACCTTGACGGTTCAGGACCTGCAGATTTAACCCCGCCTAAATTAGAAGACTGGCCTGAAATTACTTGGGAAGTAGGAGAGAATGTTCGTCGGGTTAATGTTGATGATTTGAAAAAGGCCGACGTTAGTTCATGGAAAACAGGTGAAACCGTTTTACTTTCAGGGACTATTTTAACTGGTCGAGATGCTGCACATAAACGTATACAAGATATGTTAGCTAAAGGCGAAAAACTACCTGTAGACTTCACCGATAAGTTTATCTATTACGTTGGCCCTGTGGATGCTATTGGTGATGAAGCTGTAGGACCTGCAGGACCTACAACTGCTACCCGTATGGATAAATTTACTGAAATGATGCTCGCTGAGACTGGCCTTTTAGGCACAATAGGCAAAGCGGAGCGAGGTAGTGCAACGGTAGAAACAATTAAAAATCATAAATCTGTCTATTTGATGGCGGTTGGCGGCGCCGCATATCTTGTTTCTAAAGCGATTAAAAAAGCCAAAGTGGTTGCGTTTGAAGATATGGGAATGGAAGCCATTTATGAATTTGAAGTCGAAGATATGCCTGTTACCGTTGCTGTAGATAGCACTGGTGAATCAGCACATGTTACTGGTCCAGCAATTTGGCAAGCTAAGATAGAAGAGTTAGATAAAGCATTATCTAAATAAAAACTATATTAGTATCAAATCTCTAAAAATACATAACGCCCGTCAGGGCGTTTTTTAGTGCTCTCATGTACGTCGATGGGTAAAGAGCAACGAACTTAGTACAAATGTAATAATTTTCATCGAAATTTGATTAATTTTCCTACTGTTTTGTTTTTTATGACTACACTTTACTAACAAGGAGTGCAATAAACACTAAACATATATTGTAATGTGAGAATTTAAAATGGACAAAAGTCTAAGAAAAGTGACCATTATTTATTATAGTGATACGTCGTTAGAGCTATTACATGAAGTAAAGTGCTTTCCACAAAATGAAAATGGTCGGGTGATTATTTCTAGTAAATTTAAGCAAGATAAATCTATCATTGCCGTTTGTGAAGGTGAGGTAGATATATTAAACAGAATAGGAGATCGAGTGTTAAGTCATGAGGGAGACCGGAAAATAAATTAGCACTGCATCATTCACCTTGTAGTGGCACAAGTATATATGTTCTAATAACTGTTAATAATTACAGTGTATTGTTCAATGGTGATGGTGGTAGGGTGCTAGATAAAATTCAATTAATACTAGGGTTGCCCGCTGACGATTTGTTATTGTGGCTACTTGTCGCTTTGGCTGTGACATTTATAATATTTACCTTAGTCCTACTTCTTGTTTTTAAAAAAATGAATCATTTAAGCCAACAGCTTAATTCCCAAGATAGTTCCCCTTCGCCTTTAATGAATAAGTTTGATTTGGGCCTTGAGTTATCAGATAAGTATCAACAGCAAATACAACAATCATTACGACTTAATCAGCAACAAATTTCAGACCAATACCATGAGTTAAAACGCATGGTTGACCAACAAGCCTCTGAATTTAAAATTAAATTTGTTAGCCAGCAAAATGAGCAATCTGAAAAGCAACTGACCGTATTACATCAACACCAACAGCAATTTAATCAAAATCAATTAAAAGCCGTTGATCAATTAATCGAGCATTTAAATAAAGCTAACAGCATAAACCGTGAAGAGCAGCGAAAGTCATTGCTCGCTTCAAGTGAACAAATGGCAGAAAAAATTAAAGAACTAACCGCTTCCACTGATAATCGACTAAAAGAAATTAGTGATCAAGTAGAAAAAAGACTCGCGGATGGTTTTGATAAAACAACAAAAACCTTTAGTGATATTTTAAAGCGTTTAGCCTTGATTGATGATGCACAAAAGAAAATTACTGAGTTGTCTAGCAACGTTGTCAGTTTACAAGAAGTACTTGCCGATAAACGATCACGAGGCGCGTTTGGTGAAGTGCAGCTTAATGCTTTGATCCGAAACGTACTTCCAGAGCAGAGCTTTTCTTTGCAACATACCTTATCTAACGGCAAAATTGCCGATTGTGTACTATTTTTACCGCCACCAACAGGGACCGTGGTGATTGATGCCAAGTTCCCTTTAGAAAGTTATCGGAAAATGACCGATATTTCATTAGGTGAATTAGAGAGAAAAGCCGCTCAAAGGCAGTTCAAAATAGATATTAAGAAACATATTAAAGATATTAGTGAAAAGTATTTAATTGAAAAAGAAACGGCAGACGGTGCCATTATGTTTCTTCCCGCAGAAGCAGTATTTGCGGAGATTCATGGCCATTACCCAGAATTAGTTGAATTAGCCAATAAACAACGGGTGTGGCTTACTTCTCCTACTACGTTAATGGCAATATTAACAACATCTAGAGCGGTGTTGAAAGATGAGGCGACACGAGAGCAGGTACATATTATTCAAGCGCATTTGTCTGAGTTGGCCGTTGATTTTTCTCGTTTTCGCACTCGGTTTAATAATTTGGCTAAACATATTGATCAAGCTGCAGGCGATGTAAAACAAATACACACTTCAGCAGATAAAATAACTAACCGCTTTGAGAAAATAGAAAAAGTTGAGTTACAACAAATTTCAAAAGAAGAGAATGACGCCAGCCTGTTGATAGAGTAATTGACTACCAGCGAGTTTTAAATAGGATATATTATAATGAAGGCATCTCAGAAGAAATAGCAATAGGATAGGTAGCTATGCGATTTTTACCTTGTTCTTTTGCTAAGTTTAGTGCTTTATCTGCATGATTGAGCATGGATCTTAAGCCTTGGATTTTTTCAGTTTTAGTTGAGATACCCATACTTACGGTGCATTGGAAATGAGTTTCACCAATGACGGATATTTTTTGTTCAGCAATAATCGCACGAAGTTTTTCAGCGATATTATTAGCTTCTTTACGGGTAGTTTCAGTTAAAATCAGCACAAATTCTTTGCCCTCTAAACGAGCAAAAAAATCTTGAGTACGAATATGATGTGCAACTAATTTACAAATTTCTATCAAGCATAAATCACCGGTAAAATATCCGTACTTATTATTGATTTGTTTAAAGTTATCAAAATTTAAAATAATAAGACTCAAAGGCCGGTTTTCTTTTGCTGCTTGGGCATACAACAGACTGCTATGATTGAAAAAGTGTCTTCTGTTAGCGATACCCGTTAATGAATCAGTTGTTGCCTGTAACCTCAATTGTTGCTCGTTTTTCTCAATTTGATTAACAAATATGATCAGCACAATGATGACTTCAATCATGTTGATCAGAACAACAGATTGATAAATGAGTTTGTTCATCTCAATAGATAAAATAATTAATGGTGAGCTGTTTAAGGTATTCTCACAATATAAAAAAAGTATGATTGCTAATATACTTAAGGTGATTTTTTCTTTTTTATCTTGTAAATCATATAGAAGAAATGCGCCGGTAGGCACTAAAAAATAGTATAAGTGAAAGCCAGAAGCATGGGTTACAAAAAGATTTGTACAGATGACTAAATGCAACATTAAAACCAAAAAGAAGCATGTTTTAGCTTGTTTAGGCAAGTTTTGTGCATTTAAAAAAACAGGAATGAGGTAAGCAATAGTAAACATGCTATTGATAAGTGCAACCAAAGGTTGCGCTAAAATAAAAATGTAGTTTAGGGTATATATTGCCGCGATAAATGCACTGAATAACGAGACAATATTGGTTATTCTTATTTTATTTGCTTGAACAAAGGGGAGATTGCTACTCCCTAAATTCAATAAATTAGGTAAAATCATAATAACCATAATACATTATTTTTAATTAAATTATAAATGTTAACTCAAGTTGTCCAGAGTGTTGGATTTTCTCGATGATAGGAAACACCTTTGTTACAAAAGTTACTAGGATTAAAAGCAACATTATGGACTGGATTATTGACAGCCATTGCTTATCTTGCAGCACTGTATTTCGAACCTTATTGGCAAGTAAAGATATCACTGATTGAACAGGTAATTTACGTCATATTTGCAGGCGGTTTTCTTTTTTCAGCCCAATTTAGTCGTAGTAGATTTTCTATAATAATCAGCTTGTTGGTGTGTTATTACCTAATTGATCAGGGCGACTTTATTGGCAAGGACTGGTTTGGCGAGCATAAAAAATGGCTGTTTTTATCCTGTATTTTTAGTTTGGCCTATTTAACCGCGGTGAAAGACAGAGGCATGTTGTCTATTCATGGCTTGTTGCGTGTTTTTGGCTTAATAGCTTGTTCAATATTGGCAAAAATTTGGTTGGTTTTTATCCCTTGGTTAATGCTCTATATTGAGCAGAAAAATATCCCCTTATTTGTAACCGAACAACTTGATATTAATCTGCCTCTCTTTCTTGCTGCTTGTTATATGCTTTATAAAAGCTTGCGTTATCCTAATTTGCTTGTGGCTTCATTATTTACCCACTTAATTTTGCTAAGCCTGTTTTCTTATCAACAACTGAGTTTGCCTTTAAGTGTGGTTTTCAGCTTGATCACCCTGCAATACATTCTTGTCGTGGTGATTGACTCTTATTACCTTGCTTACCGTGATGAATTAACCAACTTACCTTCGAGGAGAGCATTAAATCAGTATGCGCTGTCTTTAGGGCGACATTATTGTGTCGCAATGCTTGATATTGACCATTTTAAAAAATTTAATGATAGCTATGGGCATGACATTGGCGATCAGGTATTAAAACTGGTTGCAGCAAAGTTAGCTAAAGTGAAGTCCGGGGGACGTGTTTTTCGTTATGGAGGTGAAGAGTTTACCGCTATATTCCCTCGGAAAACGGCACTAGAGGCACAAGAAGCGTTAGAAGTATTACGACAATCAATTGCAGATTACAAAATTGTCATACGTCAGCCAGTAAGAAAAAATAAAAAAGCGAGACAAAGCAATGACAGTAGTGAATTTAAGAGTGTCAGTGTCACTATTTCGATTGGTGTTGCGACTAGAGCTACCAAGCAAAGTTTTGAACAATCAGTAAAACAAGCGGATGAAGCGTTATATCGAGCAAAGAATAAAGGAAGGAATAACGTTAGTGAGTAAGTATTTTAAGTTTCAGGGTCATCATGAATAAAAAGCTCAAGGAAAAAACACTTGAGCTTCTTTATATACAGGATGTATGGGATGTCGTGGTGCCGTGGATGGCAAAGAACGACGATATGATTAAAACTAAGTTCCTAGTTCAAAATGGCAACATTGACAAAAACCACCGTTAGTAACAACGGACAAACAAAGCGTAAATAATTTCCCCAAATAGGTAACCATTTTCGACCTTCCTGTAAAGATTTATCGCGCAATTTATTACCTCGCTGCCATAACCAACCAACCACAATAAAATAAAACAAACAGCTAAGCGGCTGCATTATTGTCGTTAATATGCGAATAAAGGCACCAAATAAAACATCAAAGAAAGCAATTAATAAACCACTACTGCATAAAACAATAGTCGATACCAACCATGTTGCCTTCCGACGAGAAAATCCTTTGTCTTCAACCAAGTAAGCAACAGGCACTTCAGTTGATGAAATTGTTGAAGTCAGAGCAGCAATGGAAAGTAATAAGAAAAAACCGGTTGAAACCACTAAACCTATGCTGCCCATTGAATTAAAGAGGGTAGGCAGAATATGGAAAATTAATTGGCCTTCGCCAATGAGTTGATTGTTTTGAAAAACTTCTTGCCCAGCTTGTTGAGCAACAAACAATGCTGGAATTATTAGCAAGCCAGCTAAAAAAGCGATGCCAGTATCTAAAGCGGTTATCGATAAGACTAATTTACCCATATCCTTGTTCTTTTGCATATAAGAGCCATAGACCATCATACCGCCAACACCAATAGACAAAGAAAAGAAAGCTTGCCCCATGGCGGCAATAATCAACTTTGGATTGGTAACCTGAGTGAAGTCAGGAATTAAATATAGGGCTAAGCCTTTTTCTGCGCCTGGTTGTTGCAAAATATAAATTATTAAACCAATAAGCATAAGCAATAGGACGGGCATCAAGCGTGCAGACCAACGTTCAATGCCAGCATTTACGCCTTGATGAATGATAGCTGCTCCCAGCAGGATAAATATTGGGGTAAAGAGAATGTTTCGTTCTGTACTTGATGTTGCTAGCCACAGGGAAATATCGGTATAACCGGCTAACTCTGTTAAAGATGATAAGGCATGAGCTAGCATCCACCCTGCAACAATGGTATAAAAGCTTAACATCATAATAGCGCCGGACAGACCGATTAAACCAGCTTTTCTGCCAAGACCTTCCGAAACATTACGACAAGCATCACCTAGAGCTGATACTGGATTTTTCTGTGCTTGATTGCCTAAATATATTTCGGCATATAGGGCAGGTAAAGCGAGTAAAATTGTTACTAGTAGATAAACAAATAAAAACGCGCCACCACCATTATTAGCCGCCTGAGTGGGGAACCCCCAGATATTACCTAAGCCTATTGCTGAACCAGCAGCGGCAAGTACAAAGCCAATACGGGAGTGAAAAGAGTCTCTTGTTTGATTCATAAAATGAGTTAGTTTTTATTTTTATTTGTGCCGAGCTTACCGAGTTAACCTGTGATAGTGAAGTGATTTTACGTATTTATCATTTATGCATTGAGTATTAATTGTCTTTTGTGTAAAAAATTACTGACATAAGATGATATTAATTATAATAATGGCCTTTATTTCCCTTGAAGATATCTGTAGTTGCACCCATATACCTTCACAAATAGAAGATAAAAGTTGTCGACTGAAAAAGGCTTATTATGTTGCAATATCAAATTATCCCGGTCACACCATTTCAACAAAATTGTACGATATTTTGGTGTGATGAAACCAAACAAGCAGCAGTAATCGACCCTGGTGGCGATGTAGAACTAGTGATAAATGCACTAAAGCAACAAGAGTTAACGTTGAATAAAGTATTATTAACACATGCTCATATCGACCATGCTGGCGCCACTAAAGCTTTGTCTACTCACTTTTCCGTGCCTGTTGAAGGGCCACACCATGAAGATCAATTTTGGATCGACTTAATCCCTGAGCAAAAAGAACGTTTTGGCTTTACTGATGCAGACCATTTCGAAACGGATCGTTGGCTCAATCAAGGTGATTCAGTAACTTTTGGCAATATTGAATTAGAAGTTTATTTTTGTCCTGGACATACTCCTGGTCATGTGGTTTTTTTCCATAGAGATTCAAAACTCGCCCAAGTAGGTGACGTATTGTTTAAAGGCTCTATCGGACGCACTGATTTTCCTCGTGGCGATCAGGCGACATTGATTCAATCTATTAGAGAAAACTTATTTCCATTGGGTAACGATGTACGTTTTATACCCGGTCATGGACCTATGAGCACTTTTGGTGCAGAACGTCAAAGCAACCCTTTTGTTGGTGATACTGCAAGATAGTAAGGATAAAAGAATGCCCTCAATATTATTTAGTTTTCAACGTCGATTAAAAATAATTGACTCTAGCCCATTATTTCAATGGTCTGTAATAGGCGTAATTATCATTTCAGCATTGCTGATTGGTGCTAAAACTCACGATCTTCCACCTTATATGGTGAGTCTTTTGTCTCTTTTAGATAGCGCTATTACAGTGTTTTTCTTAATTGAAATCGTTATTCGCTTTCTAGCGACCAAAGATAAAAGAGCGTTCTTTAAAAGTGGTTGGAATATTTTTGATACCATCATTGTCATTGGCAGTTTAATACCAGCAGGAGGCTCAGGGGTATTATTAGCGAGGCTTTTACGAGTATTTCGAGTACTGCGATTAGTGTCAATGGTGCCAGAGTTGCGTTTGCTCATTAATGCTTTAATTAAAGCCATTCCTCGCATGGGCTACATTGCTTTATTGATGTTTGTTATTTTTTATATATATGCGGCTGTTGGCAGTATTATTTTTCATAACATTAACGAAGTACTATGGGGAGATGTTTCAATCTCTATGCTGACATTATTTCGTGTTGCGACCTTTGAAGATTGGACCGATGTTATGTACGAAACCATGGCTGTTCATCCGATGAGTTGGATCTTTTATTTATCCTTTATCTTCCTTACTGCATTTATCTTTTTAAATATGATGGTAGGTACAATTTTAGAAGTGATGGGTGAAGAACATGACAATTACCGTGCAGAGCTGCATGGTGAAAGCGGAAATGGTGGAGAGCCTGCTAGTCGAGCTCAAATTGACAAGCTTGAGTCTGAACTTGCCGAGATCAAGAAGCTATTAATAGCTCAATCTACGGATAAAGAATCACAAGGTGTGATTAAAGATAAAACCTTGTAAAACCATTTGTTTACCAACGTTATAAATTCTGCTTGATTGAGGGGAGATAGCGTTGAGACAGCGTATGATTTAGTTGATAAAAGTGCTATAAATGAATTTGGTTTATGGCTTGAACCTATTAAAGTCATATTTTTCGAGGGTTAAATGCTAGTACGTAGTCGATTTGTTTTAGCTATATTTGTTCTTTTGTTGTCGAGTTATCACTCAACAACACTTGCGGTGGGTGATATAAACTTAGCAACAACGCTAACAGAAATCGAACTAATGAGCGATAAGGCACAAGCTTTATCTCGCATTCAATCACTTCTAAACTCATCCAAATTCCCAGTAAGACAAAAAATTTCCATTTTAGAACTTCAAGCGAGCTTGTCTTTTCAGCTCCGTAACTTTGATGATGCGATTGTCGTATCTAATGAAATCATTACTCTTACAGACGATAATGGTTTGCTACATGTTGCTGCTAAAGCTCATAAAATGATCGGAATATTTCAATATTATCAGGGAAATTACCCTCAAGCCTTAATTGCTTATCAAAAAGCACTCGTACTTTTCCAAACGTTTAATGATGATATTCAACAAGCGAATTTGCATAATAATATTGGCTTAGTTCATGCTGCAATGGGCAATATATTGGAAACTTTAGATAGTTACCAATTAGCCGAAGCAATTTATGTTGATAAGGGCACGGATGTAGATATTGTCGATATTCGTTATAACATAGCGGGGCTTTATTTAAGACTTAAAAGGTACTCAATTGCGATAGAGATGTTTGAACAAGTTATTGAGAAACGCATTGAGTTTAACGACCAAAAAGGTTTAGCCAGTGTTTATTCCGATATCGCGATCACCTATAGACAGAAAAAAGATTTTCAAAAAGCGTTGAATTATTTGTTCGATGCTTTACGTTATTATCAAAGTGTTAATGATTCTTACAATATTGCTTCTATCAATAACAATTTATCTGAGGTCTATAATAATCTTGGTCAAGTAAAAATAGCACAACGGCATGCCGAGCTTTCGATTAACATTAGTAAAAACAAAGGCTTTAATAGTATACATGCCAACAGTTTACAAAGTTTAGCCAAATCACTGTATGCTCAAAATGAAGTAGAACGTTCCTTATCCTTATTAGACCTATCAGATGAAATAGCCATTAAAAGTGGTTTTCAACTGCAAGTGCAAGACAATTTATCACTACGTGCTTTGATCTATGCGACACAAAATCAGGTTGCGAAGGCGTTATCAACACAGCTGGAATATTCATTTTTATCTGAAAAAATATCTAATGATGAACTCAGTAAATATTTAGCACTGTTTGAATCAAATAAGCTGAAACAACAGGTAGAGAAGCTACAGCAAAACAAAACTTTGCAGCAATTACAAATTGATCAGGCCAGCGAACATCGCAATGTTATTATCCTTATTATTTTAGCTGTTTTGTTGATGGCGTTTTTAATTTATCGAAGAATAGTTGATGGTCGTTTAAAACAAAACTTAGAAATACAAGTAAAACAAAGAACTGAGGCTTTAGAGGATCTTGCTGAAAAACTTCAGCAAGCCAATGAGATCAAAAGCCAATTTCTTGCCAATATGAGCCATGAAATTCGTACTCCACTAACAGCAGTCATAGGACAAGCTGAAGCAATTATTAGCGGTGATGTAGATGACGAGTTTCTCCATAAAGAAGTAGGCATTATCCATGGCAACAGTTTACATTTATTAGAGTTGATCAATAACATTTTAGATCTCAGTAAAATAGAGGCAAACAAACTTGAATTAGAAACACAACAACAAGATCTTCATGTGATTTTTTATGACTTGCTCAATATGTTTACCGAACAAGCAAAAAGTAAAGGTTTACTGTTTGAGATCACTCACAATTTACCCCAGCCTTTTATCATTGAAATTGATGGTTTGAGAGTAAAACAAATATTAATTAATCTCTGTTCCAATGCACTTAAATTCACCGCTAAGGGCTCGGTCATTGTCGATGTGTCAGTTGTTGAAAAGAGTCTATATTTTAACGTTACAGATACAGGAATAGGATTGAGTTATAGCCAAATTCAGCAGGTTTTTGAAAGTTTCACTCAAGGTGACAGTAGCATCAGTCGCCGGTTTGGTGGTTCGGGTCTTGGCTTATGTTTATCCGAACAACTTGCTAAATTAATGCAGGGGAGAATTGAAATTGAAAGTGCCTTAAATCAGGGCAGTACTTTCTCATTTCATTTACCTATTTCTCAAACGATTGATTTAAACACCTTACCCAAAGTGCAAAAAGTAGAGTTTGATGGGCAACAAGATGAAATAAAACGTTTCTCAGGTAAAATCTTATTAGCTGATGATCATGATGACAATAGGAGGTTAATCGCCAGGTTTTTAACTTCCTTAGGGCTAGAGGTCATTGGGGCGAGTAATGGTAAAGAAGCCATTGAGCAATACTTACAACATAGACCAACAATGATATTGCTTGATATTCAAATGCCTGAAATGGATGGTATTGAAGCATTCAAAGTTTTAAGGCAGAAGGGCTGCTCTGAGCCGATTATCGCATTAACCGCCAATGCTATGGCTCATGAAGTTGAACATTACATTGAACTCGGTTTTACCGAGCATTTGAAAAAACCGATAGAACGGGGACAATTTTTTACTTTATTAACGAAGTATTACCAGAATGATCTAAGTTATGAAGAAGCAAATACACAGCTTGATAAGGTTGATATTTCTGATTTGGTTCAACAATTTAAGTCAAACTTGGTATTAGAGCAACAAGATATCATTTTACACTTAAAGAATAGTGATTTTGACCGTTTAAGTGACCTTGCTCATCGTATCGCAGGTGCTGCACAAATGTTTGGTTTCACCTTGTTATCTGAAAAGGCTATTTTATTAGAAAAGGCTATCAAAGCGTGTAACAGCGGTGAAATCAATGATTTCACCCAAGAAGTCTTAAATGAAATTGATCAAGTTTTATGGTGATCACATAACCTTCAGGCCATTAATTCAACCAGTTTAACGATGGTTTTTAAGTTACGAGTCGTCGCGACAACCTTAAGTTTATTTTCGACAAAATTATTAGAAAGCTTACTTTTTCCGTAACCATTAGGACAATGTAAGTAGACAACATTGTTGTCAATAACAAGGTTTTCTGGCGCTATTACATAACTTAATAAATGTTCAACGGCTTCGTTTTTCGGGCTGCAAGCTAAAAAACTTACCAATACTTTGTTACCTTCATTGGCAACATCAATATCGTTAAAGGGTAATTTTAACAGGGTGTTTTCTAGCGTTGCTTTGTTGATGACGATAACGGCGACATCATAGCCATAAACTTGGACGATTTTTTCTTTTAGCTGTAGCGCGAGTTGCTGTGGGTCGTCATTTATTGAATGAAATAAGACATTTCCACTTTGTATGTAACTTGACGGTTTTTCAAAACCAATAGCCAGACAATGGCTAATGAGTTCAGCCATTTTTATTTTTTTTTGTCCGCTGACATTTATACCGCGTAATAGCGCAAGATATTGGTTCATATAGCTTCTCGTGGTTTGATTGTGATCAATTGAGTTTGGAGGTGAGTACTTTTATGCCTAAAAGTACCATAGCACCGCCCATTACTCTGTCTAACCAATGGCCCATCTTTTGGAATTTGGCATTAACGGTTGGACGAGACAGTAGAAAAACCACCGTAGCAAACCAAGCGAATTGCAGCATCATCATCCATAATCCATAAATGATTAAATGTTCAAAGGGAATGTCAGGTGATAAAACCACAGTAAATAAAGCGACAAAATATATTGGCGCTTTTGGATTTAAGGCGTTGCATAAAAAGCCCATTGAAATCGTTTTCAGAGAAGAGTTGGTAACGTCATTACCTTGTTCGATAATACTGGCTTGGCGAGGTTTTGCCTGTATCCCTTGGTAGCCTAGATATAATAAATAACTACCGCCTAATATTTTAATAAACCACAATGCCGAACTTGAATTTGCAATAATGGCGGCTAAGCCTAGAGCTGAGTATATGATGTGAATGGATAAACCTAGTGCTATGCCTAAGCTGCATAATAAACCCGCTTTTTTTCCTTTAGACAAGGTTTGCTGTGATACCAGAACAAAGTCAGGGCCAGGTGAAGCTGCAGCTAATAGGTGGATCGATGTGATCATTAGCAAACCTGAAAATAAATCCATTATTTTACCTTTTATGATGTTTGATTTTGTTTTTCTTAGAGTCGTATAGAGCCTAACATTGGAGAATGTTTTGTTCAATTCATCCTTGCTAAATGTCATTGATGCTGGATAATGGCGCCATTGTATCCATAGTCCAATAATTGAAATGCGCCTAGATAAATTCATTTGCAAAAGCACTGAACTGACCCGAACCGAAGCAAAAAAAATACTCAAATACGGAAAAGTGAAAGTCAATGGCGAAGTTATCAAAAACGGCGCTAGCCAAGTACATGAAAATAATAGTATTACTGTTGATGGTCAAACATTAACAGCTCGTCAATCGCGGTACATCATTTTTCATAAACCCGTCGATACTATTTGTTCAAATGTCGATGAAGGATACCCATCTCTTCTTCATTATATTGATGTTGATAAGGCTTTTGACCTGCATATTGCCGGACGGTTAGATGCAGATACTACCGGGCTTGTGCTTATCACCGATGATGGCCGTTGGTCACACAATATTATCTCACCTAAAAAACATTGTGAAAAAGTTTATCGAGTTTTCCTTAGAGATAATATTAAAGATGATGTTGCCGAAAAATTTTCTCATGGCGTGCAATTACAAGGTGAAAAGTCGTTAACTAAGCAGGCTAAGCTTGTTGTTATCGAAGAAAAAGAAGTGCTTTTGACTATTACTGAAGGGAAATATCATCAAGTAAAACGTATGTTTGCTGCTGTGGGCAACCGTGTGGTTGGTTTACATCGTGAGCAAATCGGTCAAATTAAATTAGCAAATTTAGGCTTAGGTGAATGGCGTTATCTTTCTGAAAAAGAAGTCGATGGTTTTAAATAAGTAGCAATCATATATAAACACACGAGAAATAAGGTTAAAGAAAAGTCAATTGTCGTCGATATATTATTCAATGTATATAGAAAAGTGGGTTACATATGGATGTTTTAACTGAATTATTACCGCCATCGCATTTGATTAAATCGGAAAACTCTTCAAAAGATAACAATAAAAAAAATAAGCAATACCGTAAAGTACAACAAAGTAATGTTAGTGATAATAATGGTAAAAAAATTGCTAGAAGTTCTTTTAGCGAGAATTCAACTTGGGATAAGGTTGAACGACGTTCTGGCAAAGATCGTCGTGAACAAGTTAAATGTCGAGGGCGCTGGTTAGAATCTCGTTCTGCAAAGGATTGTCGACAAATCGCCCAATCCATTCAAATCTGCATTTAATAAAAATTATTTTTTATTCAATTGGTTAAATTTTGCTAGTTGTTCTTCGGTTGCAGGTAATTGATATTTATCTTTCCATTCACCATAGGGCATACCGTACACTTGCTCTCTTGCCTCATCAATATCAATATTTACGCCCAGCTTTTCAGCTTCGGCTACTGTCCACTTTGAAAAACAGTTCCGACAAAAACCTGCAAGGTTCATCAACTCAATATTTTGTACATCTTTTCTGCTGTCTAAATGTCTTAAAAGTCGGCGAAAAACTGCCGCTTGTATTTCAATTTCGTTATTCATTGGATTACTCTTCGGTTAAAAATTTATACTTTAATTAATACTTTCGGACTCAGTGTCTAACTCATCAATTTCAATTTCAATCTCAGGCCTTTTATGCCGACGAATTTGCACAATCATGCCCATATAGGGATGATCAAAATAATGAACTTCTTGGCTGATCATCCTGCGTTTTTGTTGAAACGGTATCGCTATTAATTCACTTTCATTATTTGAGCGTAACTTTAAGGTTTCTTGCTCTGCTAAGGTTAAATTCAAAATATTAAAGTCGGCGTTAACATTGAGGTAAACCCCTTTTAAATAAATATTTAGCCAACCATTTAAAAACCATGGCTGAAGTGGCTCTTGTGGCGCTGTGATCATTAAGGCTTCAGTAGGTAATTCGTATTCAGCGTTATTAAGTGTCAATGCCTTCTCGCCAAGACCTGCGAGGACAGTATCTAAGTCATCAACAGCGGAAATAGTATCAATAATTTCTTCAAGCCTTTGTTGTTTTGCTTGGTTGATAAGCTGCTTTGTTGTTGGTATTAATGGCAGCTCAAAGCTCTTGTCATCTATTAAAGAGCTTAGATTTAAAACTTCAGCAAGTAACTCCTCTTGTTCGGCTTCGGCATGCTTTTCTCTTAAATATAAAGCATGATTTTGCTCATAATGATTTTTGAGGTTATCACCAGCGTATAATTTTACCGGTGTTGAGTCTTGCTCTTCAAACACTTGTTGTCGCCATGCAAGATGAAGCAGCGGACGAAAGTTTTTGCTGCGTTTTAATTGTTTGACAATATCATTAAGCTGCAATGAGGAACGACTAAGTAAATAAGGTGTATCACTGAATAAATTTTCAGGGTTATTAATAACAGTAGGCATAACATCAACTGCAAAACCATGATAAGAATAAAGTGATTTATCAGGACTCAATTGTTGAAATTGTTCGTTTGTTATTCGGCAAAAAATATTGTTTTCAGTTTCTTGATACAAAGGTTGAAAAGTAAACGGTTGTTTGGAAAATGCTTGTTCAGCTTGAGTGACTAACGCTCTTTGTTCTGGTGTTATTTCGACATTCTCTTCGTCAATACCTTCGTTACTCTCTTTAACGCCTTCTTCAATGTCATCATCAGTATTGATGATATTATTGGCAATAGAACTGCTGGCGGAGTTAACTGTGCTTAATTGGGCCTCTGGTGCACTTAATTGCTCTTCTTGAAGTGTGCCCTCTTTAATCTCACTTGCTATTTGCTGTTCTTGTGAGGTTTGAACACGGTCAAAGAAGTCATCTTGACTGGCTTGTTCTTGGTTAGTTTCTTGTTGCAACTCAAAGTCATCTTCAGCAGTAACTTCGGCTGACTCGTTGATTAACAACGCTTGTTCTAAACCTACTTGTTCTAAGGCTAATTGTTCTGCGGCTAGTTTATTCGCGTTTTCAAGCGAAATTTTGGCTAAATCAGCAAGTTCATCTAAAGGTAAAATAGGGTGGATAACCGGTAAATGGCTACTTTGTTCAAGCAATGTTAACGGATACTGAGGAGCATCACATCGGGGAAGCTGTTGCTTTAGCGAAGTAATATCAGGATTTAAATAAGGACGTATTAAATCGAGACCATTTTGATAACTAGGGACGTTAGGATTTTTGGTAAAGTTTTCTTTTAGCAGTGCTTTATCTTCTAATTGGCTCAATAAGATCACTTCAATTTCAAACCAATCGCCGCTCCATTTACTGGCGGCTAAACTGCTCATTGAAAACAATAAACTAATGAAAAAAACTAAGGTTTGTTTAATAATCATTTACTTCCTAACATTTCCTAATGTAGCAGATAAGCATAAACTCATGTTATAGCAAGTGGGCTATTAATGAGTCAACCATCATAACCCTTATCAATACTTGTTACTATTCATACTGTTAATTGGTGTGATTGAGTTTTTTACTTAAATCACTGAGTATTGAGCTTACCAAGCTAAAGCGTGATTTTGCATCATCCGTTGTGCGAATGAATTTTAATTTACTCGCCCCGACCATTTTAAAAACACTGGGTTGCTGCTGGATGAGGCCAATAATAAACATTGGATCAACCTTGGTATCATCGCTAAATTCAATAGAACCACCCGCCGGTCCTGCTTCAATACGTGAGATGCCAATCGTCTGTGCTTTTAGCTTTATTTTTGCGATATGCACTAGATTTTTAGCTGCTTGAGGTAACAAACCAAAACGGTCAATTAACTCAACTTGTACGTCGTCCAACTCATTTTTAGTTTTTGCGCTGGCGATGCGTTTATATAAACTTAAGCGTAAACTGACATCAAAAATATAATCATCAGGTAATAACGCGGGTACACGTAATTCAACTTCGGTTTGTTTTGATAAAACTTGATCAAGTGACGGTTGTTTACCCTCTTTTAAAGCAGCAACAGCAGCATCGAGCATTTCCATATATAAACTAAAACCTACTTGGCTCATAGAACCACTTTGGCCTTCACCTAGCAGCTCTCCTGCGCCACGAATTTCTAAATCGTGGGTTGCTAAGGTAAAACCTGCCCCTAAGTCTTCTAATGAAGCAATGGCATCGAGGCGTTTTTTGGCATCCTTGGTGATCGCTTTTTCGTGAGGTGTTAATAAATAGGCATAAGCTTGATGATGAGAGCGACCAACACGTCCTCTAAGTTGATGCAATTGTGCCAAACCTAAATGATCTGCTCTGTCCATTATGATGGTGTTTGCGCTGGGCACATCAATGCCGGTTTCAATAATCGTGGTACAGACCAGCACATTGTACCTTTGGTGATAAAAATCACTCATGATGCGTTCAAGTTCTCGTTCACGCATCTGGCCATGAGCTGTGGTGATTTTTGCTTCAGGCAATAACGCTTGAATATCAGCCGCAGTTTTATCTATGGTATCGACATTATTATGTAAAAAGTACACTTGGCCACCACGAAGAATTTCACGCAAAATTGACTCTCGTATCAGGGCTTCATCTCGTTGACGAACAAAAGTTTTTACGGCTAATCGTTTTGCTGGTGGTGTGGCAATAATAGATAAGTCTCGCATGCCACCCATGGCCATATTCAGTGTTCGTGGAATAGGTGTAGCGGTGAGCGTTAAAATATCAACATTGGCACGCAGTTGCTTAATTTTTTCTTTTTGTTTAACACCAAATCTATGTTCTTCATCAACCACCAATAACCCTAAATCTTTATATTTGATACTATTCTGTAACAGTTTATGGGTACCAATAAGAATGTCGATATGACCAGACTCTACTTTGGCTATCACTTCATTTTGCTGTTTGGTGGTTTTAAAACGAGACAATACTTCAACTGAAACGGGCCAGTTGGCAAATCGGTCTTTAAAGTTTTCGTAATGCTGTTGGGCAAGTAGTGTGGTAGGGACAAGAATGGCCACTTGTTTGCCATCATTGACAGCGACAAATGCAGCGCGCATAGCGACTTCCGTTTTACCAAAACCAACATCACCACAGACTAATCTGTCCATGGTTTTATCGGATAACATATCACCAATCACCGCATGAATTGCTTGTTCTTGATCAATCGTTTCTTCAAAACCAAAACTATCACTAAAAGCCTGATAGTCATCTTTGTTACGGGAAAATTGATAACCCTTGTTATTGGCTCTTTTTGCGTAAATGTCGAGTAATTCTGCGGCGACATCTTTAACTTTTTCTGCGGCTTTTCGCTTCGCTTTGCTCCACGTATCATTGCCTAATTTGTGCAGCGGGGCATGATCAGCATCTGCTCCAGAATAACGACTAATTAAATGTAAGGAGGCAACAGGCACATATAATTTTGCTTCGCTTGCATAACTTAAGGTTAAGAACTCGGTAATGATGCCGCCATTTTCGATGGTTTGTAGCCCTAAATAACGACCAATACCATGTTCGATATGCACAACAGGTTGTCCGATGACAAGTTCTGCTAAATTTTTAAATATCGCATCAGCTTGAGTATCTTGCTGCTTTTTACGGCGGCGTGCTTGGCGAACGCGATCACCTAATAATTCTGACTCAGTGACCAGCGCAATGGCATTTTTTAACGATGCCCCTTTGCTTTGAAAGATAAAACCAGCAGAAAGTGCATTAACTGTGATGCCTATACTTTCATTTGAATTGATAAAGGCTTCAATGCTATTAAATAAAGGGGGAGATAAATGATTGCGTTTTAGTAGTTCTAAAACACTTTCTCGTCGGCCCTGACTTTCAGCCACAAAAAGAAGTTTACTTGGGGTGTTTTTATCACTGATGAAAACATTCAATAAATCAAAAGGCTGTTTTAATTGATGATTAATGGTCAGGTTAGGTAATTCATTAATATCGTATTGGATGATCCCTTTACTGCTTTGATCGCTTTCTTGAGGTTTATCATTGACTGGTTGCGCTATGGTAATACGGTCAAACGGTTTTAAAGCTAGGTATAACTCTTCTATCTTTAAAAATAACGACGTCGGCTCAAGTAAGGGTCGGCTACGATCATAGCGACGTTCTTCATACCGATAATCAACATCTTGCCAATAATGCTCTACTGCTTTATCAATATCACCAGAGACAATAACCAGTGCATCCTCGGCTAAATAATCACATAAAGTATTGGTTTGCTCAAAAAATAACGGTAAATAATATTCAATGCCGGCGGGCATAATGCCATCGCTGACTTGATGATAAATAGACCCTTTATCGATTGTGCCAGTGAATAATTCTCGATATTGTTGGCGGAATAGGTTGATACCTGATTGATCTATAGGAAACTCATGCGCCGGTAATAATTCAATGATGGAAATTTTATCGCTGGAGCGTTGATTTTCAGGATCAAATAAACGAATTTCATCTATTTCATCATCAAAAAAGTCTAAACGAAAAGGGGTATTGCTACCCATTGGGAATAAATCAAGAATTGCCCCGCGAGCCGAAAATTCGCCATGTTCCATTACTTGGTCAACACAACGATAGCCACTGGCTTCAAGTTCTTGCCTGAGCTGATGAAGATCTTTTTTATCACCTTTTTTGATCAATAAACTATTAGCATCAAGGTATTGTTTTGGCGCTAAACGCTGAATAAGCGTAGTTACAGGAACAATTACGATGCCTTGTTGCATACGTGAAAGTTGATGCAAGGTAGCTAATCGTTGAGAAATAATATCTTGATGGGGTGAAAAACTGTCGTAAGGCAAGGTTTCCCAATCAGGGAATAAACAAATTGATAAGTCAGCTGATTGATTAAGACTTAATAACTCTTGCTCTAATCGAATAGCCGAAGGTGTATCATGAGCAACTAAGAATAGAGGTCTATTTGCTTGTCTAGCAGCTTGGTATATCGCCAAGGTGGCGCTAGAACCAATGAGGTTGTGCCAAGTTTTTCTATCAGCATTCTTGCCTCGGCTTGAAGCTAAAATAGGGGAGTATAAATGATGTAATTTGCTCATTGTTGTTCTTATAGTCTTTGCTCGAGGAGTTGCTGATATTGACTGTTCAAAAAAGCCCTATGAATAATATATCAACTTATCTACTTGGTATTATTTTTGTTAATCATATCACGTCATTATTTAACCGTTTAAAGTAATTGAAAAAATACTTAGGATTATTTTTTGTTAACTGCCATCAGAAAGTTAAATAGCGTATAATTGAGCGATATTCTGATTTATACCTAAACCTCTTTGGAGCTCCCCTTGACCAATAACGATGTACTTCGCCGAATTCGCTACACTTTTCATTTAAGAGATAGCAAAGTTGTTAGTATATTTTCCCATGCAAATGCCCAAGTGACTGAACAACAGGTGCAAAGTTGGTTAAAGAAAGATGAAGATCCTGAGATGGTTGAACTAGCCGATGTAGAATTAGCGAGCTTTCTTAATGGTTTTATCATTGAAAAGCGTGGTAAGCGGGAAGGTGAACAACCAAAACCAGAAAAAACCATGACTAAAAACCTGATGTTAATGAAGCTTAAAATTGCTTTGCAATTGCAAAATGATGATATTATCTCTTTGCTCGGCACAACCGGGTTTACGGTAGGTAAATCAGAGTTAACGGCGTTTTTTAGAAAACCTGAACATAAAAATTATCGTTTATGTAAATCACAATTTTTACGAAATTTTTTACAAGCGATAGACGAGAAATTTCATGTCGAAAGAAAAGCATCTGCTAATAAAACAGTAGAGAGTACTTTTCAGCACAAAGAAAATAAGCCAACACAAAGCACTTATCGACCTAAAGAAAAGCCTAACGAAAGTCAAAATACTCAAATAGCCACACCTAAGAAACATTATGTTAACCCCAAAGCAACGGTAAAATC
>MAAC01018451.1_pt1 | contig 37209 bp, 44 predicted proteins | sample 1115981 | NCBI WGS metagenome assembly MAAC01 (sample SAMN04961126, study PRJNA320927) | seawater metagenome | isolation source: sample BD02T64 sea water enriched with oil for 64 days | place: USA:Gulf of Mexico | collected 2013-07-27 | reverse complement strand
TCGATCGATCAGTTGCAGCAGGTGGCTGAGCGGCCCTGGAAGGAAGTGCCTGAAGCGGTGAAGGATGGCTACGCGGTGCAGGCTGTGGGGCAGACTGCGGCAGAAATGGTCACGCGGATCACGGATGAGGTGCTGCCCTATCATGGTGGCAATATTCATCCCCGGTTTTGGGGCTGGGTGCAGGGCACCGGGCTGGCCTCGGATCTGATTGCGGGCATGGCGGGGGCGGTGGTGAATGCCAACCTTGGTGGGCGTGATCACGGGGCCAATTACATGGAGCGCGCGGTGATTGACTGGACGCGCGACAAGATGGGCATGCCCGAGGGCAGCAGTGGGGTGCTGGTGGCCGGGACCTCGCAGGCAACGGTGATTGCCTTTCAGGCGGCGCGGGTGCGGGTGATGCCGGATGTGCGCAAGACTGGGCAGGGGGCGGTTCGGTTGGTCGCTTATGCTGGGGAAGGCATTCATAACGCCACGCGCAAGGCTTTGGAGCTGCTTGGGGTTGGATTTGATAACCTGCGTCTGGTGCCTTTGGTTAAGGGGCAGATGGATCTGGAGGCCCTGCGGGCACAGATTGCGCAGGACCGGGCAGCCGGGGTACAGCCGTTTTTGATTGTCGGCATGGCTGGCTCGGTTGATCTGGGAACTTATGATGATCTGGATGGGCTGGCGGATGTGGCGGAAGCCGAGGATCTGTGGCTGCATGTGGATGGCGCTTTTGGGGCCTGGACACGGATCGCGGATGATCCGTGGCGGGGCTTGAGCGATGGTATTGGCCGGGCGGATAGTATCGCGCTGGATTTCCACAAATGGATGTACGTTGGCTATGACTGCGGGCTGGTGCTGATCGCTGATGGGGATGCGCATCGGGCGGCTTTTGCGGCGCGGCCCAGTTATCTGGAGGCGGCGGAACGTGGGCTGGCGGGGGGAGATCCGTGGTTTTGCGACTACGGGATTGATCTGAGCCGTGGCAATCGGGCGTTGAAGGTTTGGACCGCGCTGGAGATGTACGGTGAGGCGGCCTTGGGGGCGGCAATCACTGACAATTGCCGACTTGCAGCGCTGATGGCGCAGGAGGTTGAGGTCAGCCCGGATATGCGTCTGGCGGCGCCTGTGGTGTCGAATGTTTGTGTGTTCACCGCGCGGGCTGATCTGACGGTAGAGGCGCAATCGGTGCTCAACAGCGAGATTGTCCAGAGCCTGCAGGAGAGTGGCGAAGTGGTGTTTTCAACCACGCGGGTGAATGGGGTGGTGATGTTGCGTGCGGCGATCACCAATCATCGCAGTCGAGAGGCGGACATTCGAGCTGCGATTGCTGCAGTGGCGCGACGGGCTGTTGCCTGACGGCAAGCGGGACAGGGAGTGATCACCGGATTTATTTGACACACGTCAGGGTCATTACCGGGGGGGTGATGCGGCGGGCTCGCGGCGCTGATGTTCCAGAGATCAGGCACCGCCTCCACGCACAAAGGCGCGCTCATAGGCTGGGCGGTTCTGGATAGTTTCCACAAAGGCTGCCAAGGCCGGGTATTCCTCGCCACGCCCCATGCGAATGGCGATCTCGGCGGGGAAGCTGAGCAGGATGTCGGCGGCGGACAGCTGATCCAGTACGAAATGGCCCGATGGGCGCAGCTGGCTGTTCATGAAAGCAAAGTGGCTGGCCAGTTGTTGTTGGATGCGTGGGTGCAGCGGGGCTCCGGCCTCGCCCAACGCGCCAACATAGAGGTTGAGCAGGATGGGGGTCATCGCTGAGCCTTCGGCAAAATGCATCAGTTCTGTGTGGCGGATGAACTCGGGTCTGCTGTGCAGGGGGATCATTTGCGGCGCATAATGGCTGCAGATCAGTTCGATGATGGCGGCGGATTCGATGACGGTCTCGCCGTCCATTTCCACCACTGGCGATTTGCCCAAGGGATGGATCTTTAACAACTCGGGCGGGGCCAGGTTGGTCTTGGCGTCGCGCTCGTAGCGGATCACATGATAGTCTAGATCCAACTCTTCGAGCAGCCACAAGATGCGGTGTGAACGGGAGCGGTTGAGGTGGTGTACGGTGATCATGAGGCGTTGTCCTGTACGGCTGCCCAGTCGAGAATGGCGCGGGCGATTTCGACGGGTTTCTGGTGGCAGAGCCAGTGGTCGGCCTGGTCAAACTCAAAGCGGGTAAGCTGTGGGGCGAACTCCTCCAACGCTTGGGTACTTGCTGGTGTCAGCGCAGTGTCGCCAGTGCCCCAGAGCAGTAGGTGAGGCTGTCGAACATACAGTCTGTCGAGCGGCATGTCGGGCATTGGCAGTGGCATGTCAGGCTTGGCCACCAGCAAAGGCGACGCCCGGTACCAGTTGATCATGGCGCGCAGACGCCCCGGGCGGGACCATTCCAGCTTGTATGCCTTTAGCCGCTCGCCGCTGAGCCAGCTGAGGTCCATGTCAGCAGAAAACAGCCCCAACAATTTGTCAAAGTCATTTGCTGCCAGCGCATCTTCGCTGCCGGGCTGGCGCAGCCATGTGATGTATTGCGAGGCAGCGGTTTGGGCGCCGCCTGCGACAAGGGCGCGTTGGAACGGCACCGGGTGTACTCCGTTGGCGATGATCAACCGTGACACCAGATCCGGGTGAAACATTGCCAACCCATAGGCGATGGCAGCGCCCCAATCGTGCCCTAGCACAGTGACAGGCCCGTCGATCTGTTTGATCAGCGCCACCATGTCGCTAATCAGCGCCGAGGTGGTGTAGTTTTCGACGCCTTCGGGTGTCCAGCTTTGGCCATAGCCGCGCTGATCTGGGGCAATGATGTGATAGTGTTGTGACAGTTCCGGCGCCAGCGTGTTCCAGGCGCCGCTGTATTCTGGAAAACCGTGCAGCATCAGCAGTGGCGGCAGGGATGGGTTACCCCAGCGGCGGACATAGAACGGATTGCCGTTCAGAGACTCAAAAGTGCCAGTCATGAGGAACGTCCGGCGGTCAGGCAGTCCGAGAGGCATGTGCGCAGGGGCATAAGGCTGGCAAAGCCTGCGTTCAGGGCTGAGAGCGGCCCGGACCACTCGGAGTTGGGCATGTTCCGCCAGACAGTGAGGGATTTGCGGCGTAACAGATCCCCTTGGGCGTGGTCTTTGTCAAAGGCGGAGGGGACGCGTTTCAGTTCGGGATCTTCAGCAATGAAGCCTTGGTGAGCCAGATTGTCTAGTTGTGCTGCTATTTCAATACCTTCGGCGCCATCAATAGCCGTACGCCAGTCTAACAACTGGGTCTTGTCGAACCCCATCACGCCACCGCCGATCCGGCAATAGTCGGGAGAAACGCCGAGGAATAATCCGAACTCAAGCCGCCCCTGGATCTGCCAAAACATGTGCAGGTGGTTGTGATAGGGGGTTTTGTCCTTGGAGAAGCGAATGTCGCGTTGCGGGCGGAACAGTTTTGCAGAGACCCTGTCACCGGCGGTCTTGGCCAAATCCGCAGTTAGCTGTTCCTGTAGCAACATTGCCGGGGCTTTCAGTTCAGCCTGATAGCGGGCCTTGCTGGCGGTGAACCAGTCGCGATTGTTGTTGGCGGCCAGCTCGCGCAGAAATATTTTTGCCTCGGGAATGAGCTGGGCAAAAGGATCGGTCATGAAAATAAGCTCCGGGTTTGAATCGGTGCAGCCTAACACAAGATCCGCGCAGCCCAAGGGGGAACGGATTGTCTTGCTCCGGCCAATGGCTGTGCCTAAGCCTTGGCTATGAACACTCAGTCGCTCCCAAACCCGCCAATGACTCGCAAGGGTCACATCCGTGCCATTGCCCTGCTTGGGGGACCGCTGATTGGCGGTCATGTAGCGCAGTTTGCCATTGGCCTGACCGATACGGTGATGCTGGGCTGGTACGGGGTCGAGGCGCTGGCAGCGGTGACACTGGCCACGACTTATTTCTTTGTGTTGTTCCTGTTTGGATCTGGCTTTGGTTTTGCAGTGATGCCAATGGTGGCGGCTGCGGCAGGTGCGGGCGAGGAACGCCAGATCAGGCGTTGTACTCGGATGGGGCTGTGGTTGTCGCTGGGGTATGGTGTGTTGGCTATGCCTGCGCTGATCTATGCGCGGCCTGTTCTGGACCTGCTGGGACAAGATCCGGTGATTGCAGAGAAGGCAGCGAGCTATTTACGGGTGGCTGGATGGGGCATTTTTCCGGCGTTGTTGGTGATGGTTTTGAAATCTTATCTGGCGGCGCTGGAGAAGACGCAGATTGTGCTGTGGGTGACGCTGGGCGCTGCTGTGATGAACGCTTTGGTTAACTACGTGCTGATTTTTGGCAACTGGGGCGCGCCTGAACTGGGCGTGCGCGGCGCGGCGATTGCTTCGTTCAGCACGCAGGCCGTGTCGTTTGTGGCAATCATCATCTACGCCCTGAAAGCGCTGCCCGAGCATGAACTATTGAAGAACTTTCAGCGCCCCGATTGGGAGATGATGCGAAAGGTGTTCAGGCTGGGCGTGCCGATTGGGTTGACGACACTAAGCGAGGTCAGTCTGTTTGCCGCATCGGCGGTGATGATGGGTTGGCTGGGTACCGTGGCGCTGGCAGCACATGGCATTGCGGTGTCGCTGGCGGGGCTGACCTTCATGGTGCATTTGGGGCTGAGCAACGCGGCGACGATCCGCTCGGGCAATGCCTATGGCCGCGGCGACCGGGCGCATATGGCGCGCGGCGCCAAGGTGGTGACGGTGATGTCGCTGGTGATGTCGGTGATTGCCACGGTGTTGTTCCTGACGATGCCCGAAGCGCTGATGTCACTGTTCATGGATGGTAGTGATCCGCAAAAGCCCGAGATTCTGGCGATTGGCGTCGGGTTGATGGCGATGGCCGCGCTATTTCAGCTGGTGGACGGTGTGCAGGCAATTGCGCTGGGCTTGTTGCGCGGAGTGCAGGATACCACCATGCCGATGTTGATTGGTGTCTTTAGCTACTGGGGCGTGGGGATGTCGGCGTCATATGTTCTGGGATTTGTCATGGGGTATGGCGGCATTGGCGTATGGCTGGGTTTGGTTCTGGGGCTGGGCTGTGCATCTGTTTTCCTGATGCTGCGGTTCTGGAGGACGGCAATTGCCAAGGTCGGAGAGGCCGACGCTAAGTAGGGATATGGCGTTTTGTTGGCACTTCAGATCAGCAGGAAATACTACTGCTGGCGGCTCCGAAAAAATCGGAAAACAAACATCAATATTAGCATCATGAAAAACAGCCCGAAAACATCGCCGATAAGGTAAGCGATATAATCTTCTGAGGCGCTGCCAAAGGCGTAATTGGTTAACAAAGACGTTATTACGGAAATCACAAAACCGGCCATCATGATGCACGGCCAACATGGTTTTTTGTCCGGTTGCGGTGAAAGATCCCATTTGATCAGACGAAAGATATGAAATGTGGCGGCAGGAACAATGACGGCCACCAGAATTGCAATTATCCGACTGGGCGCAAAAACGCCGGATCCAGCGACGTTAAAAAAGACTAGGAAAACGCCAGGGGTCAATGTGATTGCCGATCGCCACCCCAGCAACCATGCCGACAGCACCCGAATGCCATGTGGTAGGAAAAGCAGGCTGGCGTGGCTGGTGAAGTCGGGGAAAAAAATGTCCTGGAGCGGTGTCAGAAGGTCATAGGTCACCAGAAATGCCAGGACATAGGCGAGCGAGACCAAAGCGGTCTCTTTTGCTAACATATGAAACTGCATTGCCAAGTTCCTTGACGTGAATAACCGCTATTTTGTTGGATTCACAACGTATTGACCCCGTCCGGTGACCTGGCACTGAGCCAGATAGCCTTTGAAGACCAGTGACTTTAACGCACGAAAAAAAGTCGGTCGCGACACGCCTGCCACCAAACTGTGTTCAAGCAATTTGGTGGTCTTAACCGGGCCGGGTAAATCTGTAAGATCTGAAGCCGCATAGTAAATATCACGCTCAACCGAAGATAGGTCTTGAAGACCCATGGAATGCTCCATCGCCAGCATCAATTTCCGCAGCTCAGTCAATTTAGAGATTTCTGACATACATCTGAACCTAACAGAACAATGGCCCGGTGACCACTGTTTACGAATGAATTAAGACAACAGAGATTAATGAAGTCTCATATTGACACTTGTCTGAAACTGTATAATCTCTGTTGTAGCTCGGCTGCTGTAGTAAGTGTGTGAGTGGTGGCAGCCGAAAAAATATTTTATCCCGCGCGGTGCCCTTGGGTGCCGCGCATTTTTGTGAAAATAGAACGCCCAAATTGTGCTATATACGACCATCATGCATATTTATTCCGCGCCGTAAAGGTGGGTGCTGTTAGGTCATTGTCTAATTTTCTCTTTTTTGACGCCATCGGATCTGACTTCTATGGGGCAATGGAGTTTGATAGTGCGACAGTCGCAAACAGCATGGTTGAAATGTGTTGGCCAAGTTGAATGCATGCACTGGCCTTCTGATGATTTAGCCCTTGCGATCCTTCATCAGCCGATCCGCCTTTTTGCGCACCAGCACCGTGCGCAGATCGTGCATGGCCAACAGCAGGTCATCCGTGACCATTTCCAGCTGCTCTTTACTGGCCTTGGACTGAGCCCAGTGGGCGGTGGTGTTGAGATAGTCCACCGCGCGATGAATGTCGTCGATGTCACGCGCCGCCAACAGGGCCATACGCTCGGTCATCCAGGTCTTGATCGTGGTCAAATCCTGATCCGAGAGTTTGCGACCGCCATGTGGTTTGATCTCGCCGTTGCGGATGTTCACCACGGCGATCTGGTCCATTTCAATGCGGCGCTGGCGGTTCTCGGTGTCGATCCGGTAAACAAAGGCGCCATTGTCGCGCACGCGGAAATAGTAGTCCGGTAGTTCAGTGCTCATGCGGTGTCTTGCCCTTCCATCACGCGCCACAGGCTGCCGTCTGGGTCAATCAACGCAAACATGCGTGGCACGTCGCCTCCCAGTTCAAACGGCGCTGTCATGCGCGGGGTTTCACCTTCGTCACTGGGCAGGTTTAAGCCTGACCATTCACCGTGAATTACGTCAATATCAGGCAGTCGCATGCTGGCAGAAAACCAGCTGGACTTGGCATCCAGTTGCGGATGGGGAAAGAATTCGACCATCATGCTGTCGCGCGACAGGATCATCCAGTTGTCGCCGCGATAGGCCGTGGCAAAACCAAGACTGTGGTAAAAGGTCTCGGTTGTGTCAAAGTCGCGGCTGGGCAGGTTGGCCGTGATCTTTCCCTGTGCTGTCATGTTTACGTCAACTCCGAACAGAAGCGCTGGATGCGAGTGCAGGCCTCGGTCAGGGCCTCGTCCGAGGTAGCGTAGCTGACCCGAAAGTTGGGGGAAAGACCAAAGGCGGCGCCAAACACCACGGCGACGTCGGCCTCGTCCAGCAGGGCATTGGCAAAAGCCTGGTCATTGTCGATCAGGGTGCCCTTGGGCGTGGTTTTGCCAATGAGCCCAGCAATCGACGGGTAGACGTAAAAGGCGCCTTCGGGTGTTGGGCAGGTGACGCCTTCGATTATTGACAGCATCGAAACCACCAGATCGCGGCGGCGTACAAAAGTCTCGTTGTTGGTGGGCAGGAAGTCCTGAGTACCGTTCAACGCCTCAACCGCGGCCCATTGGCTGATGGTGCAGGGGTTCGAGGTGGACTGCGACTGGATCTTGCGCATGGCGGCGATCAGCGCGACCGGGCCAGCAGCATAGCCAATACGCCAACCGGTCATCGCATAGGCCTTGGAGACACCATTACAGGTCAGGGTGCGCTCATAAAGTGCGGGTTCAATCTGTGCCGGGGTGCAGAATTCGAACCCGTCATAGGCCAGGTGCTCATACATGTCGTCGCTCATCACCCAGACATGCGGATGGCGCAACAGCACGTCGGTCAGCGCTTTCAGTTCAGCCCGGCTATAGCCTGCGCCGGTGGGGTTGCTGGGCGAATTGAAAATGAACCACTTGGTTTTGGGAGTGATCGCCGCCTCTAGCTGGTCGGCGCTCAGTTTGAAGTCACTCTGCAGCGAGGTTTCGGCCACCACTGGAATGCCGCCGGCCAGTAACACCATGTCGGGATAGCTGACCCAGTATGGTGCAGGGATGACGACCTCGTCACCCTCGTTCAGGGTGGCCATCAGCGCGTTGTACAGTGTCTGCTTGCCGCCTGCGCCAACCGAGATCTGGGCTGGCGTGTAGTCCAGGCCGTTGTCACGGCTCAGCTTGGCACAGATCGCCTGCTTCAGCTCGGGAATGCCATCGGGGGCGGTGTATTTGGTTTTACCGGCGGCAATGGCGGCAACGGCGGCGTCTTTGATATTCTGCGGCGTGTCAAAATCTGGCTCGCCCGCGCTGAGGCCGATCACGTTGCGGCCAGCGGCTTTCAGCTCAGCGGCTTTGGCTGTCATCGCAATAGTGGGTGAGGGTTTGACGCGGGTCAGGGTCTCGGAAAGGAACGACATAAAGGGCCTCTGTTTGAATGTTGCGCCGGACTGTCATAGGGTGCGACCAAAGGCCGATCAAGCATTTACGGTCGCCCCAGCATTGGAGAGCAGACATGAGTGATTTGGACTATGATTGGTACGGACCGGATGCAGCGACATTTGGCGACCGGGTCGCGGGCGCACGCGAAGTGGCTGCGATGACTCAGGCGCAACTGTCGCGTCGGTTGGGGATCAAGAAGGCCACGTTGTTGGGCTGGGAGCAGGACCTGTCCGAGCCGCGTGCCAATAAGCTGTCGATGATGGCTGGGGTGTTGAACGTGTCGATCACCTGGCTGCTTACTGGTGAAGGCGACGGTATGAGCCAACCCGCCGATGAGGTTGTGGTGACCGGAGATTTCTCGGACATTCTGTCCGAGCTGCGCGAGATCCGCACTGAGATGCGCAACAATGCCGACCGCACTGCGCGGCTGGAAAAGAAATTGCGGCTGCTGTTGCAACGCGGGAGCGAAGCATGAGCGAGAGCTATGAGCATCGGCTGAAGCGGATGTATATGCGATCCATGCGCCGGGGCATCAAGGAGATGGATATCATCCTGAGCGCCTATTCAAAGGCCAATCTGGCGCAGATGGATTCGGGTCAGCTGGATCTCTATGATCAGATGCTGGATGAGAACGACCAAGATCTGTATCAGTGGGTGACCGGTCAGGTTGCAGCGCCGGAAGTCTTGAAAATACTGATCAAAGACATATCGCAAACTTTTCAAAAATAACGAAAATTCAGTTTAACTGATTCTTTGTGTTTATTCGTCACACTCTGCCTCAGAAGTTCGAGTCGGAGAAGCGAATGAGTATGGAAATGCCAATCGGCCAGCAGGACCAAAAGGGTTTCATGTCTGGCTATCTAGAAGCACTGGCGCTGGTTGAACGCCTGCACCGGTTGCTGTTGGATGTAATCAAAGATGAATTTGAGCGTGTCGGCGTGTTGGAGATCAACGCGGTGCAGGCGCTCTTGCTGTTCAACATCGGCGACAATGAAGTGACTGCGGGCGAATTGAAAAGCCGCGGCTACTATCAAGGCAGCAACGTCAGCTACAATCTGAAGAAGCTGGTTGAGATGGGCTATATGCACCATCAGCGTTGTGAAATTGACCGTCGTTCGGTGCGGGTCCGCCTGACACAACGCGGCCGCGAAGTGCGTGACATTGTTGCGTCGCTGTTTTCGCGTCATGCTGAAGGCTTGGAAGGTAAGGGTGTCATCGATATTGAAGGTATCGCAGATATCTCTAATTCGCTGAAGCGTGTTGAGCGGTATTGGACCGATCAAATCCGTTACATCTACTAAAACAATCCGTTGGGGGCAGTGGTTCCCAAAGGGCAGAAAGACGAGCGGGCAAAGTGGGCAGATATCAACCCCAACCCGGGCCATAGACCGCAGGTACGCCTCTTTAGTTTAAGACGGACGCGCGTGGGGATACGGTTGCAGAAGCGACCGAACCGTGGCCAAAAATAGATATTTCAGAATTTAGACCGTGGTGCTTCTCTTCCGAACGTGAAGAGAAGCACCACGTCGTTTTGGATTCTTGATATTACCAGTGGCCGCTGTTTTCCATGCTGGCCCAAGGTTCCGCCGGGGCAAGCGACTCACCATTTTGCAGCAGCTCGATCGAGATATTGTCAGGTGAGCGCACAAAAGCCATGTGACCATCCCGCGGTGGGCGGTTGATGGTGATGCCGTTGGCCTGAAGATGGGCGCAGGTGGCGTAAATATCGTCGACCCCATAGGCCAGATGACCGAAGTGACGGCTGTCGCTCGGCAGTTCGTCGTCTCCATCCCAGTTGTAAGTCAGTTCCACCGGACAGTCCTCTTGGCCGGGAGGCGCCAGGAAGATCAGTGAAAACCGGCCACCTTCGCTGTCGATACGACGGGTTTCTTTGAGCCCGAGCAGCTCAAAAAATGCGATGGTTTTTTCCAGATCTTTGACGCGAATCATCGTGTGCAGATAGGTGAGCGACATAACGGACTCCAATGTTGGTTCGCGGCGCAGCTTACCGTTCAGGACGCTGGGCACCAGTGGAAAGGATCATGGAATACGAGAATTTTCGCGCTCCGGTTGTTGGCTGCCACTCGACACCTTGGTTCTTGGCCTTGGCGTTCACAGAGGCTATGACCGAGGCAGGGAAGTTAGCACTTTGGAGGGCGACGCTGTGCAGCAATACCACGACGCGTTACGGCAGATTTTTGAAAATGGCGAGCCATCGGCGGACCGGACAGGAACGGGGACTCTGTCATGTTTTGGCATGCAGACGCGGTATTCTCTGGCAGATGGGTTTCCATTGGTGACCACCAAGAAAGTGCATTTGAAGTCCATCATCCACGAGCTGCTGTGGTTCCTGTCGGGCGATACCAATATTGGCTACCTCAAGGACAACGGGGTGAAGATCTGGGACGAATGGGCAGACGAGAACGGCGATCTGGGGCCGGTTTATGGCCATCAGTGGCGACAGTTTCCCAAGTTAGAACTGGTTGAGGGCACCACCGGTGACGAACCACTGTACCGGGCCGGTAGTGTTGATCAGATTGCGGATCTGGTCGAAAACATCAAGAAAAGCCCTGACAGCCGTCGTCTGATCGTTTCAGCCTGGAACCCGGCGGATGTGCCGGACATGGCGCTGCCGCCCTGTCATACCCTGTGGCAGGTGCGGGTGCTGAACGGCAAAATGCATCTTCAGCTGTATCAACGTTCGGCTGACATGTTCCTTGGAGTGCCCTTCAACATTGCCTCTTATGCGTTGCTGCTGCAGATGCTGGCGCATGTGACCGGGCACGAGGCTGGGGATTTTGTGCACACGCTGGGCGATGCGCATATATACAGCAACCATTTGGATCAGGTGCAGCTACAGCTATCACGGACACCACATGCATTGCCGCAGATCAGGATCAAGCGGCAAGTTACTTCGATCTTTGATTTCAAGTACGAGGATTTCGAAGTGTTGAATTACGACCCTGATCCGGCGATCCGTGCGCCGGTGGCTGTATGATTACACTGATTGTCGCACGGGCGCGCAACGGGGCCATTGGCAAAGGCAATACCATTCCCTGGCATGCGCCCGAGGATCTAAAAGCGTTTCAGCGGGAAACTCTGGGTGGGGCCATTATCATGGGCCGCAATACCTGGGACAGCCTGCCGTTCAAGCCGTTGAAAAATCGCCTGAACCTCGTAGTGTCCTCGAATCCGGAGGCGGCAGATCTGGTGTGCCCGTCGCTGGAGGCTGCCGTGGCGGAGGCGCGGGCGCAGGGCTATCAGCGGATCTATGGGATTGGTGGATTTGGCATCTATCGGGATATGCTGGATTTCGCAGATCGGATGTTGATCACCGAAGTTGATTTGACGATCAAAGACGCTGATACGTTTTTTCCGGAATTTGACGCCCAGGATTGGGACGTCACTGGCGAGACACCGTTGCGATCTGACGATCCGACTTGCGTGATGGTTGAGTACATACGCCGCAGAAAATAACGCCGGGCATCAAGCCCGCGCCGTATTCCCACAAAAGACAATTGGGATTGTACTGCGCCCGGATAAAATCTGGGCGCAGTAAATTTCAACTTACAGGGATGTTAGCTCGCCAGCCATTTGACGGCCATCACGCCCTTCCAGAAGTTCGTAGCCGATCTTCTGATTGTCAGCGAGACCGGTCATCCCGGATCGCTCTACCGCAGAGATGTGTACAAACACGTCTTTGCCCCCTTCATCGGGCTCAATGAACCCGAAGCCTTTAGTTGTATTAAACCACTTCACGGTACCGCTTGGCATGCCCCGTGTCTCCTTCTACCTTGCACTTCACTTTGAGTAATTTCAAAGTGGTTCCGGCACATCAGTCGCCCGATCAATGTTTCGCTTGCATCGGCAAACAAAGCAGAGCCCGGGAAGCTGGAGAGCCATAGACAATTTTACATGGCTATAAAAAAAATCAAGCAAAACAAATTGGTTCTACCATAAATTGTGGAGCCAGCGGTTTGTAATGGAGAGATGAATTGAGATTATTTGGCCTAAAAAATTGCGATACATGTCGTAAGGCATTGAAACAATTGCCTGGAATGGTGTTTGTCGATGTCCGGGGCGAGGGTGTTCCGGATGATCTGTTGTATCGGGCACTGGGGCAATTTGGCGACAGTTTGGTGAATATACGATCAACAACCTGGCGTGGATTGGCCGAGGAGGAGCGCGCAAAGCCACCGTTCGAGCTGTTGCAGTCACATCCGGCACTGATGAAACGCCCGTTGATCGAGCGGAATGGTGCGCTGTATTTGGGTTGGGGCAAAGACACTCAGGCAGCTCTTGGCGTTTGCTGAGTGAGGCCTTATTTGGAGTGAGACTTTAGACGGAGATTGAGAATGCGTAACGCAGCCCTGGTATTGGGGATTATTGCTGGATTGATTGGAATGCTGGTTGGGTTTGCCGGTTATGGCTACTCAACTGCGGTCGAGCAGTTTGGTGAAATTGAAGGGCTGGCTGAACAGGTGCAGCATGTGACGCAGCTGCGGATCCTAGCAGTGCTGTCACCGATGCTGGCGATTGCTGGCGGTGCTATGGCACGGGCGCGCGCGCTGTGGGGCGGCGTGTTGCTGCTGGCCTCGGCGGCGGGAATGTATGTGGGGTTTGGCTTTAACGTCTTTACCCTGTTCCCGATTTGCTTTGCCGGCCTGGCAGGGGTTCTGGCAATTGCTGCGGGCAAACCAGATGAGCCAAAGGCGCATTTCTAGCAGCACTTTTCTAATTTAGGTCTGCCCAGGCGTCGCGTCGGGCAGACCTAAAGGTAGGAGCTGTTAAGCAAACGTAGCTGTCGCGCGGCGGCGGAGCAGGGCGTCTACCGAGATTGCTCCGGCGCCTTTGATCACTAGGACTGACAGCAAAAACACCCAGAACAACCGCTGGTCCAGAATGACGCCATCGGGGAACCGGTCAAACCAGGCGCCCAGGGTTTTCAGATCGCTGACGCCATGGCCGTAGACATCGGTCAGCGATTGCATCACCACAAATCCAATCATACCCAGCGAGGCCAGCCGCGTGGCCAGACCAATCACCAGCAGCAGCGGCAGGATGAACTCGGCCCAGGTGCCCGCGACGACCACCAGCCATTGAAAGGCTCCGAGTTGTGAGACGTCATAGCCCACCGCCTCGAGCTGTTTTGGGAAGATTTGCGAATAGGCACCGATGGAGGGGCTGAAGATGCCCGAAATCCCATCTCCCAATTTGGTCAGGCCGGAATTCCAGTAGTACATCAGCAGTGTCGCGGCAAAAACAAAGCGGGCGGCCAGTGGCAGCAGCCAGTTTCCAGCCCGATCGATTAGGCCGAATACCGTGTCGTGAATCGAAACCAATGCGTGCATGGCGTTATCCTTTTTTGTCCAAATTGATGATAGCGCCGCCTTGCAACAGCAGTGTGAGCGTTGCCCCAAGGTCGAACTCGGGTGTGGTGTTTAGAGTGGCCTCATGGGCGTCACCAAAACGCGTTCCCTGCAGCAAAGCAGAGATCCAGGATGCGCCGCCAGCAGGCAAGGCATGTGGGATCGGGTCGAATTCGGGACGGGTGATCAGAACATCCTGCGCCTCGGCTTTGGGCTTGGGGGCGTCTTTGGTGGTGTTGAAGTGCCAGATGTCACAGATTGGCCAAGGTGAGGGGATCACCTGCACGGATGGGGCCAGAGTGATATGGGATTGCATGAGTGCCTCGGGAGCGATGTTGGCCAGCGCATCAGCGGCAATCGGGGATGTGTCTGCCGCATGGTAAGCGCGGCGCAGGGCCAGCTCTAGGTGCGCCACATCGGCCAGATACCCAAGGTGGTTCAGCTGTTTCATTCCAGATAGAAACTCTGGAAAGTGTTCGCCGTAGAACATCATTACAGGCGATGAAGGCGGGTGGGCGCGCAGATACAGGCCCGACAGCCCATCCATGTTTTCCTTGCCCAGAAGTTTGGCAATCACCGGAAAGGCGGCGTGCATCGCGTCGGTCAGCGAGACCGCGATATTATTGCGGTAGACGTTGAAACGACTGCCCGCTGGGCGATTTTGGGCATCTGATAGCCCATCGGGCACAGGCTGAGATGCATCCATCATGGCGCGGGTGAATTGACTTTGGCTCAGGCTCATGCCGGGACCTTTTGCAGCGCATTGGCAGCGCGGTCGGCCTCGGCGGACAGCACCGGCCAGTCAGGGACATCATTGTCCCACTCTACCAGTACTGGTTTGGGGCCGGATTGCGCCAGGGTATAGTCCAGCAGCGCCCAGACCGGGTCAGCGACCTCACGTCCGTGGCTGTCGATCAGCAGCGGCTTTCCGTGGTCGTCCTGGTCGGTGTCGTGGCCGCCAAGGTGGATTTCACCGACCTGATCCAGTGCAAAGGCGTCGATGTAGCCTTGCGGCGAAAAGTCGAGATTGCTGGCCGAGACAAAGACGTTGTTGACGTCGAGCAATAACCCGCAGCCGGTGCGCCGGGCAATCTCGGTCATGAATTCGGGCTCGGACCAAGTGCTTTCGTCAAAGGCGAGGTAGCTGGAGGGGTTTTCCAGTAGCATTTGCCGCCCAACAGTTGTTTGCAGCTGATCGATATGGCTGCAGACACGGGTCAGGGTGTCGTTGGTATAGGGCAGCGGCAGCAAGTCATTGTAGAAATGACTGTCATGGGTGGACCAAGCCAGATGCTCGGAAAAGCTGGCGGGGTTCAGCCAGCCAACAAGATGTTTGAGACGGGCCAGATGGTCGGGGTCCAGCGGCGACTCGCCGCCGATGCTGAGGCCGACGCCGTGCACCGAGATGGCGAATTGCTCGGACAGGCGGCGCAGTTGTGCCAGCGGACGGCCGCCATCACCCATGTAGTTCTCGGCATGGATTTCCAGCCAGCGCACGGCACCTGGATCTTCAAGGATCTGAGCGAAATGCTGTGGTTTATAGCCGACACCGGCTGAATTTGGCAGGTTGCTGGGAGGTTGGCTGGCGTCCAGCATGATCTCTCTCTCGTCGGGTCTGGATCAGGAGTGGTCTGGTGACCGGCGAGGAAAGGCGGAGACGGAGCGATATGCTCCGGCCCCGCCGATGTGTTAGCCTTAGGCCGGAATGTCGCGCTCCAGTGCGTTGAGCGAGCCCATGCGGGCGGTGCCATCTGCCGTTGTTGGCAGTTCCATGCCTTCACAAGAACCCGCGTCGACCAGCGTCCAGGCGTTGCCCTGATAGTCGGTCACCGAGGTGCCAGCGCAAGTGGTGCCGGGACCAGCGGCGCAGTCATTCTGGCCTGCCAGCGATACGCCATAGCATTTCTCTTTGGACTGAGCGGCGGCGGGAGTTGTGGCTGCTGCGGCCAGTGCGGCGGCGACGGCGCTGGCGACAACCAGAGATTTTGCAGTGTTCGACATCGGGGGAAGTCCTTTTGTTTTAAAGCTTGCTGTTTGGTGACAGATAAACCCTAGCGGACCATTAGCGCACAATGAAGACACGAGCCTGTGTGTCACGCGCCCGTCAGAATGTGTGACAAAGGGTTCGGCGAAAAAATGTTTATTTTTAGCATGTTGCGGCGTCTGGAACGTAATCCGGCCCCAGAAAGGGGCCGGGAAAAGGTCTGTTAGAGCTAAATGTTACAGAAGATCAGGGGCTGTAGCTTCCAGCGCGAGAAGCTTTGTAACATTTTCCAGGCTGTCGACCTTGCTTTGCTTCTGGCCCAGACGACGGATCGATACGGTGCGCTCTTCGACTTCGCGCGCACCGATGGCCAGAATGACCGGCACTTTGCCAACTGAGTGTTCGCGAACCTTGTAGTTGATCTTCTCGTTGCGGATGTCGGCCTCGACGCGCACGCCTGCCTTTTTCAGTTCCGAGACGACTTCCATCACGTATTCGTCCGAATCTGAGGTGATCGAGGCAACAACAACCTGACGCGGTGCCAGCCAGAACGGCAGTTTGCCGGCGTGGCTTTCGATTAGGATGCCGATGAAGCGTTCAAACGAGCCCAGACAGGCGCGGTGCAGCATATAGGGGCGGTGCTTGCTGCCATCTTCACCGATGTAGTTGGCATTTAGGCGTTCCGGGAGGTTGGGGTCCACCTGGAAGGTGCCGCACTGCCAGACCCGGCCAATGGCGTCGGTCAGTTTGAAGTCCAGTTTGGGGCCGTAGAAGGCACCTTCGCCTTCGTCCAGCGTATAGGCGTGGCCGGTGGCCTTGATAGCGTTCTCCAGCGCACCTTCGACGTGATCCCAGCTTTCCTCAGTGCCGACACGTTTTTCCGGGCGGGTGGCGAACATGATCTCGAACTTTTCAAACCCAAGGTCTTTGTAGACCGAGGACAAGAAGTCGATGAACTTGGCGCATTCTGCTTCGATCTGATCCTCAGTACAGAAGATATGCGCGTCATCCTGAGTAAAGCCACGCACCCGCATGATACCATGCAGCGCGCCCGAGGGTTCGTAGCGGTTGCAGGAGCCAAACTCGGCCATGCGCAGGGGCAGGTCGCGGTAGGATTTCAGGCCCTGATTATAGACCTGCACGTGGCAGGGGCAGTTCATTGGCTTCAGCGCGTTGATCGATTTTTCACGGGCGTGCTCTTCGTCGACCTCAACAATGAACATGTGTTCCTGATACTTGTCCCAGTGGCCAGAGGCTTCCCACAGTTTGCGATCCACCACTTGCGGGGTGTTGACCTCCACATAGCCATCGGCGCGCTGTTTTCGGCGCATGTAGTCTTGTAGTTCAGTGTAGATAGTCCAGCCATTGGGGTGCCAGAAGATCTGGCCGGGGGCCTCTTCCTGCATGTGGAACAAGTTCATCTCTCGGCCCAGTTTGCGGTGGTCGCGCTTGGCGGCCTCTTCCAGCATGGTCAGGTGGGCCTTTAGCTTTTCTTTGCCGGTGAAGGCAACGCCGTAGATCCGCTGCAGCATGGCGCGGTCACTGTCGCCGCGCCAGTAAGCACCAGCGATGGACATCAGTTTGAAGCTGTCGCCGGGGACCTGGCCGGTGTGGGCAAGGTGGGGGCCACGGCAGAGATCCTGCCAGCCGCCATGCCAGTACATGCGCAGCGGCTCATCACCCGGAATACCGTCGATCAGTTCGACCTTATAGGGTTCATCATTGGCGGTGTAGAAATCAACGGCGCGCTGACGGTCCCAGACCTCGGTTTTCACCGCATCGCGCATGTTGATGATTTTCTTCATCTCTTTTTCGATCATACCCAGATCTTCGGGTGTGAAAGGCTCGGCGCGGTCAAAGTCGTAATACCAGCCGTTGTCGATCACCGGGCCAATGGTGACCTTGGTGTCGGGCCACAGCGCTTGCACGGCGCGGGCCATGATGTGGGCCAGATCGTGGCGGATCAGCTCGTTGGCCTGCACCTCGTCCTTCATGGTGTGCAGGGCGATGGAGCCATCCGCGGGGATCGGCCACTGCAGGTCCCAGTGCTGATCGTTGTAGGTGGCAGATATGGCTTTTTTGGCCAGCGAGCTGGAGATGTCGGCAGCGACCTGCGCGGCGGTGACGCCTGCGTCGTAGGATCGGGCATTGCCATCGGGAAAGGTAAGGGAGATTTTCTGAGAGTCGGTGGCCATCTATCGGCACTCCTCGTCGGTTTGGCGCCCACTGAACGCCCGGTTGCGGGTTATGTGTTTTGATCATTTGGCAGGCGGGGGAGGGGCTGTCAAGACGGGGACAGGGGCGAGGGGCCAGCCCCTCGCGCTCCCCGAGGTATTTGTAACAAGAAGAATGAGATGGCTGCGGTGGTGGGCTGGTGGGGGATCAGGGGCGCGGGATGGGAACATCTGTGCGGATGGCGGCTGAAAAGCCGGGGTTGAGCCCGAAATCGGTGGCGCGTTTGGCGATATGGGATTGGGCGCGTAGCTCGGACAGGGGCAGATGGTTGGCCAGCACGCCCTGGTCATAGGCGTAGTCGGGCAGGTAGCCATTGGCCAGCACCCGCCAGTCCAGTGGCACCTCGGCGACAATGGTGCGGATCATCGATAACACTACGGTGGTGCAGTTTGTTGTCAGCGAATTGTACCATTTTGGTCGGTCTGCCAGAGCGTTGGCAGCTTCGACATATTGTAGCAGCAGGGCACGGGCTTTTTCGGGCGTGGTTTTGATGCGGTAGAGCTGCACGTCTTCACCGCGAACATTGCTGCGGGTGCCGACCACGTCGCGCTCGTCTGCGGCGATGATCACCAAGGTGTTGGACTTGAACAGATCAGCGAGGGGCGAGAATCCTCCGCCGACCTGGCGACGCACCTCAACCGACCAGGCGATGGGGTCGGCATTGGCGAAGTCAAAGCTGACAATCATATGGGCCATCTGTGGACCAGCCCAATAGGACATGAACAGATCGACGCCCTTTAGCTGCGACAGGTCGTAGGAGCGCGTTTCCCAATGGGCGGTGGCCTCGGTTGTGGTGGTCCAGTCAAAGTTGCGAACATCTGTCAGGGTGAGGGTGTCGCCGTCGATTTGGCCGGTGACCTGGCGCGAGACGTCAGGGGCCCAGTTGGACTGTGACGATGGGGTGAGGGTTGACCACCAGAAAAGGACGCTGGCGAGGGCAAGACAGAAGGTGGCCAGGGCACGCAAGCGGCGCGGGCTGAACAGGGAGGTCATTACAGCAAGGCCCAACAGCGCAAAGCCACTGGCCACGAAAACGCGAATTGGGAGGCCAAAGGGAAGTCGGTACCAAAGGGCAAGCGTGGCCCAAGTGGTGGGAATTGCCAGGCTGGCAAGGGTGGTAGCTATCAGAAGAATTTGAAAAATTTTGAACACGCGGCACCTCGAAATATTGCAGCCTTATGGACCAGATGTTGCCACATGCAAACAGTGGATGCCGCAACGGCGGCTCATTCACCAATTGCGGGCTGTCGCGGCACATGTCACATCTTGGGTAAATCAGGGAGAATAAGTATGGTTACCTGCGAATTTCTCGACAGTCCTCAGGGACGTCGCATTGCCTATCACCGACACGAGGGTAAGGGACCCTGGGTGGTGTTTCTGGGCGGGTTGAAGTCCGATATGCAAGGCACCAAGGCTGTGTTTCTGGAGGCCTGGGCCAAGGCGCAGGGGCGGGCGTTTTTGCGGTTTGACTATTCCGGGCATGGTGAAAGTTCTGGCACGTTCGAGCAGGGCTGCATTGGCGATTGGCATGAGGATACGGTGGCGGTGGTTGAGGCGCTGACCGAGGGACCTATTGTACCGGTGGGATCGTCGATGGGCGGATGGCAGGCGTTGTTGCTGGCCAAAGCCCTGCCAGACCGCATTCATGGCATGGTCACTGTAGCGGCGGCTCCGGATTTTACCGAGGACGGATATTGGGCGAATTTCACGGATGCACAGAAACAGGCGTTAGAAGAGGTGGGCCATGTGGAGCTGCCGAGTGACTATATGGAGCCATATATTATCTCGAAGCGGATGATCGAGGATGGGCGTGATCAATTGGTGTTGCGAGGGCCGTTGGAACTGCCGTTTCCAGTTCGGTGTTTGCAGGGAACGGCGGATACGGCGGTTTCCACTGCCACTGCTTTGCGCCTGATGGATCATGCCAGCTGTGATGATATGCAGCTGACACTGGTCAAGGATGCGGATCACCGGTTCTCGGATGGCCCATGTTTGCAGATGATCGAAGATGCGGTTCTTGATGTCTTGGGGGATGCGTGATGCGGCGGTTTGGTAAATGGCTGGGGCGGATTTTGCTGGTATTGGCCTTGGGACTGGGGGGGCTGTGGGTCCTCGGGCCATATGAGCCGGTTGATTTCAAAGCCTCATTTGAACCGCGTCGGTTTGGCGAGGGGGTGCAGGTCTATTTCGAGAGCATTGAAAGCCGGTACAAGGATATCACACCCGGTACCGAAAAGCGGGTGATCTGGCGCGAGGGGTTCAAAGAGCAACGCACGCCGGTCTCGGTTCTGTATGTGCATGGGTTTTCGGCCACGTCAGAAGAAATTCGCCCGGTGCCTGATCAGGTTGCCGAGGCGTTGGGGGCCAATCTGGTGTTCACCCGTCTGCGCGGTCATGGTCGTTCAGGTGATGCGATGGCCGAGGCTACGGTGAATGACTGGATGATGGATCTGGCCGAGGGGCTGGCGGCTGCGCGGCAGGTTGGCAACCGGGTTGTGGTGATCGCCACATCCACCGGCGCGACTTTGGCCACAGCGGCGGCACTGGACCCGCAGATGTCAAAAGATGTGGCGGCAATGATTTTCGTGTCGCCAAATTATGGAATCAATAATCCGTTGGCGCCTTTACTGACCCTGCCTGCTGCCCGCTATTGGCTGCCGCCGTTGGCCGGGCACCAGCGGTCGTTTCCCGCCCACAATGCCGACCACGAAACCTTTTGGACAAATTCATATCCGTCCGTGGCTGTGCTGCCGATGGCTGCGCTGGTTGACAGAGTGGTCAAGATGGACGTAAAACACACGAATGTTCCGGTTTTGTTCTGGCTTTCGAATGAGGACCAGGTTGTACGGCCGGACCTGACGGCGCAGGTTGCTGACCGCTGGGGTGGGGTGTCGAAAATTCAGACGGTGACCCTGAGTGGGGGCGACGACGCAAATTCACATGTCATCGCCGGAGATGTTTTGTCGCCCGGCCAGACTGCTGCCGCTGTCAAAGGATTTTTGGAGTGGTTGAAGACACAAGGGATTGAATGATGGAACAGCGTATTAGCCTGATTACATTGGGTGTTGAGGACATGGAAAAGGCCGCGGCGTTTTACGAGGCGCTGGGTTGGAAGCGGGCCGAGAGCCCGGATGGGGTGATTGCCTTTGATCTGATCGGCCAGACATTGGGGCTGTATCCGCTGCAGGCGCTGGCGGATGAGGTTGGTTTGCCGGTTTCAGATCTGGGCAAGGGAGCTGTGTCATTGAGTTATAATACACGCGCCAAAGAAGACGTGGCGCAGGTGCTGGCGGCTGCAGAGGCCGCTGGGGCTGAGATCCTGAAGGCCGCCGCGGATGTGTTCTGGGGCGGGCATCACGGGTACTTTCGGGCTCCGGATGGGCAGCTATGGGAAGTGGCGCATAATCCGTTTTCGGCCCTGTCGGCTGAGGGCGCATTTCGCTGGAACGGTTACTGAACTATATCAAGCTGAGGGTGATCTAAGGGGGCGCTTACTCTCAGATCCCAAGGGTTGTCATTCACCCTTGGGTTTCTTCTGGTCAAATGCAGGTGACCCGTCGGAGTTAGACGTGCTGTTTTAGTGACGTATTTCGCGCGATCAGCATTGTTCGCTTGCCCGCAAGGCGCGGGATAAGCAGAGTGACGGTGAAGGGCTCGACGCCTGCAATTTTTGGGCAAGCATTTGCGAAGGATGGGGGAAATGGACCAGTCAGAGCAATTGTCGAAGGACCCGCTGGTCTTGTTGCCGGGTATGATGTGTGACGCGCGGGTCTTTGACCCTCAGATCAGGTTTTTGTCGTCGCGCTTGCCGGTGATGGTGGCACCGCTGCTGGGCGGCGAGCGGATTGAGGATATTGCCTTCCATTTGTTGCAACAGTTGCCGGCACGATTTGCACTGGTGGGGCTGTCGATGGGCGGGATCGTGGCGATGGAAATTCTGCGCCGGGCGCCCGACAGGATCAGCAAACTATGCCTGATGAGCACCAGCCCACTGCCAGACACGCCAGCACAGGCCGCCACGCGCGAGCCTTTGATCATTGGCGCGCGCACTGGTCGGATGGAGGATGTGCTGCGTCAATCCATGTTGCCGGACTATCTGGCCCCAGGACCGCAGCGGATCGAGATCTTGAATCAAGTGCATCAGATGGGGATGGAGTTGGGGCAGGCTCTGTTTGTGAATCAGACCCGGGCCTTGCAAAGACGGCGGGATCAGCAGGGCACCTTGCGCAAATGCAAAGTGGCGACATTGATCCTGTGTGGCGAATATGACCAGCTGACGCCAGTGAAGCGGCATGAATTTCTGGCCGAACTCATTCCGAATGCAAGACTGGAAGTGGTTCCGGCGGCAGGGCATCTGCCAACATTGGAGCGTCCGGATGTGGTGAACCGGATTCTGCTGGATTGGCTGGGGGTTTAGCCGACCAGGCTTTCGAGCCTTTGCGCAGCAAACACCGTGTCGGGAACAAAAAACTGTGTCAGAAACGCAAAACGCGACCCTTGAAACAAGGGCCGCGCTTTAAATCTTGACGTCGTAAAGGCTTATGCCAGTGCGAGGTTCACAGCGGACTCACGACCGTCACGGCCGGGCTCGATGTCAAAAGTCACTTTCTGGTTGTCGGCCAGACCGGTCAGACCGGAACGCTCAACAGCAGAAATGTGAACGAATACATCGTTGCTTCCGCCCTCAGGTGCGATGAAGCCGAAGCCTTTAGTAGAGTTGAACCATTTTACGGTGCCAGTGGCCATATCCGTAGTCTCCATTTATTTGCTGCCCGCGTTGGTGCGGCAGCCCGGCATGTCAGGTCTGGATCGAAAGACTGAACGCCGCAAAACGGGAGACAGTAGGCCGAAAAAGAAAAACGTTAGCAGAGCCTATGTGGGGGATTGTGACGCAGCTATCAAGAGGAAATTTCAAAATAAGCGCAGAACAGCCTAAACCAAACCTCGCTGCTGAGTGCAAATTCTGCGTCGCCCAGTGAAGAAAGTAAAGAATTGGTGTCTGACAAAGGGCAAATAAGGGTCGCGACCCACTGCAAGTTGCTGGAGCAGACGGGTCGCTGTCCAAATCATGGAAGAGATGAAAGGATTGGATAATTGCTACACGCGTTAACAAATCGTTAACATGGTGGAATACCTTACCTTTGGTAAGGTGAGGGCGAAATTTGTGAGGTTTGGCCGAAGACCCGATACCACCAATGAAAGCGGGAATTATCGGCGGAAAAACGATGAGTCCTGCGTCCGTTCCAATTTAGTGACTATGGGAGGTGGAGGGTCGATTATAATAGACGCGATACATGAAGGCACTGCGCGGGCCAAATTACCTGTTTCGCCGCCTCAGGTTAACACCACTTCTACCAAAGGAGACAATGACCGGACAGGAGCTGGCTCCACGGTGATTCATCGTGGTTTCTGCATGAAATGCGCGGGGTGATGTTGAAAAACTCTTGTTACAAAGAATTTGTATGTCAAGCGGTACGGTGTAATGGTGGGACGTATGTCTGAAATTTCGAAACTGACAAAACTGCGAAAAATGATGCTGGAAATGGAGCGCTCGTTAGGGCTTCAGGATCTGTCCGCTGTTGAGCGCGATATCTACTATGCAGCGATCGAACTCTCAAACACACTGAACAGTGTGAAAACCATCAACTTGCTGGATCATACGTTGGTTGTTCGCGTGTCCCGCCCCACATTTTTCCGAGCACTTAAGTCGTTGGTTGCCAGAGGATACCTGATACCAGCGCAAGAAACTCGACGCGGCCAGTATATTGTGAAACCACTGGATTAGTGGTGCGTTTGACCTGGAGAGTACGCGGATGAGCACATTCGACCATCAAGTGTCCTTAGCAAAGAGCTTCCTGATCGTGATCGCGGTTTATGTTCTGTGTCACGGCGTGACCGCGTTACTTGTTACCCCCATCCAAAACATGATCGCATCTGATATCACTGTTTTTGCAAGCCTGGTATACCTGCCTCATGGCGTTCGGGTGTTGGCAACATGGCTGTTGGGTTGGAAAGCGTTCTTTCCGTTATGTGTTGGGGCGTTTCTCTCTGAGTTATTGTTCACCCCGGATCAAATTTTTTCACTCACCGAACCTGTGCTTTTCAGTTCAATTGCCGTCGGCGCCATATCCGCTTACGTCGGCTTCGTCATTGTGAAGCTCATTGGTCGCGACCAATACGCAGGCCCGGACCGGATTATGGACTGGAAGTGGCTTCTCGTGGTTGGAGCAATTGCTTCGGTCTTCAACTCTGTGGGGCAGATTATTGTGTTTTCCGGGCTGATTGTTCCTGACGATTTGCTTGCAGTTCTGGCAACTTACGCCATCGGCGACCTTGTCGGTCTATTTGTAAGTATGCTCGTACTCATGATGGTTTTCCGCTGGTTAAGGTTGTCCGCCGAGACAACATGAACGATTGAAATTCTGGTTGAAAGGAAAGCCACCTGAAGCCTGAATTGGGTTCCGAAAAGGATTCGGTTTTGCCGCGTTCTGGTCCGGTTCACAGATCGCAGAACCAAGATACTGTGATACACAGTGCATGTGATCGAGATCAAAGTGACTTTGTGAGACATCCGCTAAGAACAAAATATCGAAATACTCACAGCACAGGAAAAGCTAATGTTGCGTCTTGCCTTGGTTCTTTATTCTCTGATTGCCACCAGCCTTGCCGGAACTGGCGTGATTTTCGTTCTGGTGGCTGGGTATGTTTCGGTTCCGGCCATCATTGCGGCCGCCGCTGTGGGCGCCGTTCTGGCTTTACCAGCGTCCTGGTTGGTCGCCAGAAAGATTGTTCAGGCTTAGCGATACGTCGAGAGGCGCTGTTAGGCGTTCAAAAATACCCGTGCCGTGGCCTCAAATTCGCGGGGCTTTTCGGCATGCAGCCAGTGCCCGGCACCGGGGATCTTGGCAAAACGGGCCTGCGGAAAACGGGCGCGGACCTGGGGGCGGTACTCGGGGGCGACGTAGTCTGACAAGGCACCTGACAGAAACAGAGTTAACCCCGGCCAGACTGCGTCGGTCTGCGGAAAAGACAGTACGTTGGGCATTTGATCAGCCAGCGTGTCCAGGTTCAGCCGCCAGCGTTTGTTGGGAATATCTAGGGATTGGGTGAAAAAGCTCTGCAATGCGGGGTCTACACCGGCCTTGGCCAGTTGGTCTTCGGCATCTGAGCGCCGTTGCAGGGTGGCGAGATCGACACTTCGCATCGCTGTTATGAACTGGATTTGGCTGTGGGAATAGGCCACGGGCGCAATGTCAGCAACCAGCAGGCGGCGCACCAGATTTGGGTGGTTCAGTGCCAGCATCATCGAGGCTTTGCCGCCCATAGAATGACCGATGACGTCCATTTGTCCGCCGTGCGCGGCAATCACTTCGGCCAGATCCTCTGCCATTTCAGGATAGGTGTGCGACTCGGTCCAAGGACTGTGGCCATGGTTGCGCATGTCGACGGCGACCACCAAGCGTTCATCTGACAGACGTTTGGCAATCACGCCCCAGTTACGCGCAGAGCCATACAGCCCATGAGCTATCAGCAGGGGTGGTTTGTCGGTGGCCGCGCCATGGGTAATTATGTTCAACATATGCGATTGATAACTGGGCTAACGCTGCGCTGCCAGCCCAATCGGCATGTCTTGAGCACATCTGCAGCAATGGGTAGAGTGGCGCAATTATCTTACAGGGAGCGCCGCAATGGCCTTGAGTATCGCAGAGGAAATTTCCGAGGTCCGTGACTTGTTGAAGGACCGCGAGCATGCCTCGGGGGATCTGGCTGCGGCGCTGAAAAAGGCGCGGCGCCGTCTGCCGCGTCGTATTTTTCGCCAAGGCATGCTGTTGGCCCAGGCTGTGCCGCTGATGGATCACCCCAAGCTACGACTGACACTGGACGAACCCGCCCTGCGTAAAGCGGCGAGCGAGGTCAGCGGCTATTTGAAGTCAGTCGATCTGGCGGATCGGCGTAATGGGCGGGTGTTGGATATGCTGGGCGGCATGGCCTTTTCTGTGTTGGTCGTGATCGTTTTGCTGATCGTTGTGTTGCGCTGGCGCGGGTTGATCTGATTGCATCTTTGCTTTTGTCGGTGCTAAAGGTTTTCTTGAACGTGGTTCAAGATATGAGTGTGTGATGACAACTAAAGCTCAACAGCGCAAAGCAGACCTTCGTGCAAAACTGGTGGAAGCGGCCGAGATCCGGATTGACAGGGACGGCGCTGGGGCGCTGCGGGCCCGCGATCTGGCTAAGGACGCCGGTTGTGCCGTTGGGGCGATCTATACCGCCTATGACGATCTCAATGCCCTGATCATGGCCGTGAATGGACGGACATTCCAAAAACTGGGGCAGGTGGTTGCCAGTTCCGTTGACGGGGCTGGGGATAAGTCAGCAACCTGTCGCCTGATCCTGATGAGCAATGCCTATCTTGGCTTTGCATCGGAACATAATAACCTGTGGCGGGCGCTGTTTGATCTGCAGATGAAGGCTGATGATCAGGTGCCGGATTGGTATCTGCACGCCCTGCGTGCTTTGTTTTCTCATATTGCACGCCCGGTGGCTGAACTGTTCCCGGATCAGACCCACGAAGAACTGGACCTGATGGTCCGTGCGTTGTTCTCGTCGGTGCATGGCATTGTGCTACTTGGGCTGGAACAGCGGATTTCGGCGGTGCCCCTGGCGCAGGTGGAAATGATGATTGCTCAATTGCTTAGCCAGGTCGGGCAGATAAAAATCTGAACAACGTTCATTTTTCACTTGAACGACGTTCAGGTATTGGTTATGACTCGTTTTGTGAACATTGTTCAGGAAACGGGAGAGCAAAATGTTTGGTACTTTGAGGACTTTATTTACTGGTGCAAATGCCCGCGCCGAAGAACAACTTCGTGATACATTTTCTATTGAGTTAATTGACCAAAAAATCCGCGAATCCGAGGCCAGCCTGAAGGCGGCCAAGCACACCCTGGCCAGCCTGATCCAGCGCCAGCGCGCCGAGATGCGGCAGATCGAAAACCTGGAGACCCGCATTTCGGATCTGTTGTCTCGGGCCAAAGAGGCACTGGAGGGTGATCGCGAAGACCTGGCTCAGACCGCAGCGCAGGCGGTGGCTGAGATGGAAAACGAACTGACAGTGCGCAGCCAGACACTGGAGCGGTTAGAACGTCGCATCCTGCAACTCCGCCAATCCGTGGAAACCGCCAATCGCCGCATTATTGATTTGAAGCAGGGCGCTATGGCGGCGAGGGCCACCAAGCGCGAGCAGGACATCCAGCGCCGGTTGAACAAGCATCTGGGCGGCGACAGCCCGATGGAAGAAGCCGAAGCGCTGATCGCACGGGTGATGGAGCAGGACGATCCGTTTGAACAGGGCGAAATTCTGCGAGAAATCGATGGTGATCTGGGCCACGCGACTGTGGCGGATGACCTGGCGGACGCAGGATTTGGAAAACGCAGTGGCAGCACAGCGTCCGACGTATTGAACCGCTTGAAGGCCAAAGAATAAACTCATTGGGACCTCAGTCGAGCCCCGGTTGCTGTTTATCAGTGATCTATTGATTTAAGAAAATGGAGAAGAAAAATGCATAATGAAAATAATGATAACACACTCATCATGACACTGAACGGTGCTGGCGTGGCACTGGCTTACGGTCTTTTGGCTATTTCACTTTGGCTGTCCACCGAAGTGCCGCTGGCCACCAAAGGATACTGGGCGATGGGTATTCTGTTACTGACCATCAGCCTGATCAACGTTGTGAAATACCGCTTTGACCACCGTTCCAGCTCGGACCGGATTAGCCGCATCGAAGAGATCCGCAACGAAAAACTGTTGGAAGAAGCGCTGAACGACCCCAAGTCCTCGGTCTGATCAACAGACAATAACAAGAAACGGCCAGAGAATGCTCTGGGCGTTTCTTGCCGTGGGTATTTGGGGGCAGAAACCAAGTGATCCGCGTTAGTCAGTCAGAGCGGTATCATTGGGGTGCTGCCTGTCTTTGTCATGTAAAGGACTGCGCGACAGAGCCTCGCGCAGCACCAGTGTCACAGTGACAAAGCTGACAAATAGAAGCAGATACCACGATCCCATTTTGGCGAAGCTGACCATCTGATGGCTGGACTGGCCGCTGTAGATCCAGGTTTTTGTACTGGTGCCGATATTCTCGGCCAACCAAAGGAAAAAGCTCGAGAAGAAAGCAGCCATGGGAAGTGGCATCCAATAGTTCTGCTCGCCGATGCGAAACCAGATCCGGGTGCGGGCGAACAAAAGAACTGTGGCTGCAAACAAGGCCAGTCGGATGTCAGGCAGGAAATGGTGGGTGAAAAAGTTGCCATAGATCGCCAGTGCCAGCAGCATTGTGGTCCAAAACGGCGGGTAGGGGGCAAAGCGCATGTCGAACAGCCGGATCACCCGTGCCATGTAAGAACCCACCGAGGCATACATGAAGCCGGAGAACAACGGCACACCCCAGAGTTTCATCAACCCGTCACCCGGATAGCCCCAACTGCCGACATGAACTTTGAAGATCTCCATCACGGTGCCGGTAACGTGGAACAACAGGATGACCCGCGCCTCGCGCCAGCTCTCCATTCCAGTGGCCAGAAAAAATGCCTGTAGCGCCAGTGCGTAAAGAAGCAGGGCGTCATAACGGGCAATGGGCCAGTCGGGTTGCCAAATTTTGCTGGTCAGGATCATGCCGCCCAGCAAAAGGGTGCCAAACAGAGCAGCCCAGCCCTGTTTCAGGGTGAACATGACCAGTTCCGCCATGAAGTGAGGCAGTTTTGCCCGCATCGAGTCACCAAGGCGACGTTCTAATTGACGGGTTCGATTTTGATGGGGTGTCACAATTGAAAATACTCAGGGGAAATGGGGCGTCTGGATTTCTCGATGATCTCGTCAATCAAAGTTCGGCAGTGGCTGTCCAAGGTTAATAATAAAGCACCTGGATTGCGGGAAGCAGTTAGCACGAAAATATGTTGCGGGTTCCAATTTTGTTTTGCCTATGTGCGCACTTAAACACTCTGAGGTGAGAGCGTCCAGAGCTAGGCTGGTGGCCGAGCGCTCCGCCTTAGGCTTTTGGCCGGGCATTTATGATGCCGGGACAGGGCGCAGGAGCATTTGAGGCGTAAAATACCCGCCGCAGCGCAGGGCTGCGGCGGGTTAAAAATTCCGGATCTGTGATTACAGGTTCGGATACAGTGGGAACTTGGCGCAGAGATCGGCGACTTTGCCACGCACGGCAGCCTCGGTCTCGGCGTTGCCCTCTTCACCATTGGCTGCCAGACCATCGACAACTTCGACAATCAGGTCAGCGATCAAACGGAATTCAGCCTCACCAAAACCACGGGTGGTGCCAGCCGGAGTGCCCAGGCGCAGACCCGAGGTAACCATCGGCTTTTCCGGATCAAACGGGATGCCGTTTTTGTTGGTGGTGATATGAGCGCGGCCCAGGGCCTTGTCGGCGATATTGCCAGTCACGCCTTTGGGACGCAGATCCACCAGCATTACGTGGGTATCAGTGCCGCCAGTCACGATGTCCAACCCGCCTTGGATCAACTGGTCTGCCAGTGCGACAGCATTGGCACGCACCTGTTTCTGGTAGTCTTTGAACTCGGGACGCAGCGCTTCGCCAAAGGCGACGGCTTTGGCTGCGATGACATGCATCAGTGGGCCGCCCTGAATGCCGGGGAAGATTGCCGAGTTCACCTTTTTGGCGATATCCGCATCATTGGTCAGGATCATGCCGCCGCGCGGGCCACGCAGGGTTTTGTGGGTGGTGGTGGTGGCAACATGGGCGTGTGGGAACGGCGAGGGGTGCTCGCCCGCGGCCACCAGACCAGCGATGTGGGCCATGTCGACCATCAGATAGGCGCCAACCATGTCGGCGATCTCGCGGAAGCGGGCAAAGTCGATCTGGCGCGGGATGGCTGAACCGCCGGCGATGATCATCTTGGGCTGGTGCTCTTTGGCCTGAGCCTCGATCTGGTCATAGTCGATGCGGTTGTCGTCGCGCCGCACACCGTAATGCACCGCGTTGAACCATTTGCCCGACTGGTTGGGGCGCGCGCCGTGGGTCAGGTGACCGCCCGATGCAAGGTCCATGCCCAGAATGGTGTCACCGGGTTTGATCAGCGCCTGAAACACACCCTGGTTGGCCTGGCTGCCAGAGTTGGGCTGCACATTGACAAACTCACAGCCAAACAGCTGCTTGGCGCGGTCGATGGCCAGCGTCTCGGCGACGTCGACATGCTGGCAACCGCCATAATAGCGCCGTCCCGGATAGCCTTCGGCGTATTTGTTGGTCAGCACTGTGCCCTGTGCCTCCATCACGGCAGCAGAAACGATGTTCTCGCTGGCGATCAGTTCAATCTCGTCGCGCTGGCGACCCAACTCGTTGGTGATCGAGCCATAAAGCTCGGGGTCACGCTCGGACAGGGATTGGGTGAAAAAGCCGGGGTCACGGGTGGTTTCGGTCATGATCGCTCCGTAGAGTTGGACTGGAATTGGAGATTTCCTATAGGAAACATGGCCGGGCTAAAAGCCCGTATTGCGACGAATCCGTGCGACAGAACGGCAAGACTGGCCATCCGAGGAAAGGTGTGGTTGTTTCGGAACCAATTGGGCAACACCGGAAACTAATTTGATGAGCATGAGAATCGCCTTTTTGGCCAACTCGTCAGCGGTGGCACAAACCGCACTAAAAACTCTGGTTGAGCGATATGGCACCGTTGTCCCGGAAGAGGCGGAGGTGATTGTCGCCTTGGGCGGCGACGGATTCATGCTCGACACGCTGCACGGCACCGTGGATCTGCCGGCGTCTGTCTATGGTATGAATCGCGGCACAATCGGCTTCTTGATGAATACCTACGACGAAGACGGCTTGATCGAGCGGTTGCAGGCCGCCCAGCAGGAGATCATTAATCCGCTGTCCATGCGGGCAATGGATCAACACGGACAGATGCACCAAGCGCTAGCCATCAATGAAGTTTCCCTGCTGCGGGCCGGACCGCAAGCTGCCAAACTGAAAATCTCAATTGATGGCCGGGAGCGTCTTGCAGAACTGGTCTGTGATGGGGCGCTTGTTGCCACGCCTGCGGGGTCCACAGCTTATAATTATTCTGCGCATGGGCCGATCGTGCCTATTGGCTCGGATGTTCTTGCCTTGACGCCGATTGCCGCGTTTCGACCACGGCGGTGGCGTGGGGCGCTGTTGCCCAGCAGTGCGACGGTGCGATTTGACGTGCTTGAGGCGGAAAAACGGCCAGTGAATGCGGATGCGGATTCGATTTCCAAGTCGATTTCTGACATCGATTGGGTGGAAATCAGCATTGAAACCAAGGTGCGCCACAAGATCCTGTTTGATCCCGGCCATGGGTTGGAAGAGCGGCTAATCTCGGAGCAATTTTCCTGACTTGAGGCATTCACAAAAACGTGATGTCTCACTGTGAGACAAATCAAAGTTTTGCCCTATCGTTAGGGAGCTGGAAGCAGCGATGGTCTCACCATCCGGGACCGATCTGTTGTGAACGAGTATGTTTGGTAAACAAGCGTCGGGCGTGGGGCCCCAACCCCGCGCCCGCGTTGTGTTTGCCAGAGACCGGTTCAGCCCTGTTCCATGTGTTGCCATAGCAGGTCGCACATGCGGCCAACGCGGGCTTCAATTGCGGCGCAGGCATCCACTGCCAGATCCTCGCGCCAACGCCGGGCGACGATCTGCACGTTGATTGGTTGTGGTCCTTGCGGCAGTTGGGCCAGTCGTGATGGCACACAGCCTGCGGGCAGCCCCATATAGTTGATGGCATAGGAATAGACCGCGCAGCCCAGCACTTCGTGCACACCTTCGGCGCCCTCGGTGTCGCGGTCGGGTTTAAAGAAAGGCTGCGGCAGGAACGGAGTCAGCACCAGTGGGTATTGCTCAAGAAATAGCGACCATTCACGTGCATAGAACGTGCGTTTGGCCATCATTTGTAACAGTTCGGTTTCCAGGAACGGCGGGAACTCCTGAAAATAGACCGCAAAGATGTCACGCACAGTTTGCGAGCCAGCTGCATCGACGTCTTTCTTCATCAGCGACCAGACCTCGCCCATCAACGCGCGATAGCCAGTGCGGCCGGCGTCAAACACATTGGGCGGCTCGACCTGTTCGACGATATATCCGGCATCAACCAATGCATCGCGGGCTGTATCCAGCGCCGCCTCGACCTCGGGGTGCAGATCATAACCAAAGGTGTTCTTGGTAAAGGCGACCTTGATCGGCCCTTCTATGGGCGCGCCGCGCCAGGGCAGGGGCACGTGAAAGGGGTCACGAGGGTCGGCGGCGATCATTGTGGGCATTGAAAGATGCAGATCGGCGGCACTTCGGGTCAGCAGGCCTTGCACGGACATGGATTGCGCCAGCATGCCGCGTTCGGCCGTCTGGCTGGGATTATAGGCGGGCACCCGGCCCAATCCTGGTTTCACCGTCACGGCGCCATTGGCTGCGGCCGGAAATCGCAAGGACCCGCCAATGTCATTGCCATGCGCCAGCCCGCCGATGCCGGCCATCACAGCAGCTCCAGCGCCACCAGATGATCCACCGGGTGAGATATGTTTGCCCCATGGGTTATGGGTGCGTCCAAATAGCGGGTTGTCGGTGTCGGCGCGAAACGAGAACTCGGGCGTATTGGTGCGCCCAATCACTACGGCGCCGGCCTTCTGCAAGTTGTCGACCAAGGGGGCATCAGCTGGGGCGATCAGGTCTTTCAGTGCCGTCACCCCGTTAGAGCTGGCATGACCTGCTTGATCGACGTTGATTTTGATAGTGACCGCCACCCCGTGCAATGGGCCGGGTGCAGCGCCAGATGCGCGGGCCTTGTCCAGAGTGCGGGCGCGTTCCAGCGCCTCGGTGCTCAGATCTTCGACCACGGCATTCAGGGCGGGGTTCGCTACGTTCATGCGAGCGATCGAGGCAGAAATGCTGTCCTCAACACTCAAGTCACCGGCATGGGTACGGGCGACTGTTTCAGTTGCGCTGAGGCGCCAAATGTCTTTGTTTGTCATGTCTTAAATCTCCTGTGTCGCAGGTTAGGCTGCGGCAGAGGAGTTGCAAGTGAAACCGGGCGTTTCAAAATTCAATTCGCCCCCGCCTTTGCAGGAGGGGGCGACTATGTGTATCACAGTGTTTTACTCGGCGGCGTATCCGATTGTCTGCAACGCCTGTTTGATCTCATCCAGCACTGCGGGATCTTCGATGGTGGCAGGCATCTTGTAGGCGCTGCCATCGGCAATGTTCACCATGGTGCCACGCAGGATTTTGCCAGACCGGGTTTTGGGCAGGCGGTCCACCACCACCGCCAGTTTGAACGCAGCAACCGGGCCTATTTTTTCGCGTACCAGTTTGACGACCTCTTTGACAACTTCGCCATGGTCTCGCGTGGTGTTGGCGTTCAGGCAAAGAAAGCCCACCGGCATCTGACCTTTCAATTGGTCAGTAACGCCGATCACTGCACATTCGGCGACATCCGGGTGAGCTGCCAACACTTCCTCCATGCCGCCCGTCGACAGCCGATGGCCAGCCACGTTGATGACGTCATCGGTGCGGGCCATGATGTATAGGTATCCGTCTTCGTCCTTCATGCCGGCATCACCGGTCTCGTAATAGCCGGGAAAGGCCTCCAGATAGCTGGATTGGAACCGCTCGGGCGCGTTCCACAGGCCCGGAAGAGTGCCCGGCGGCAGTGGCAGCTTGATGGCGATGGCGCCCAATTCACCGTCGACAACCGGATGACCGTCTTCGCCAAGAATGTCGATTTCGTATCCCGGCATGGGCACCGCAGGCGAGCCCAGCTTGGTTGGCAGTTCCTCGACGCCCAGCGGGTTGGCGGCAATCGACCAGCCGGTTTCGGTTTGCCACCAGTGGTCAACCACCGGTACGGCCAGATGTTTCTGCGCCCAAAGAATGGTGTCGGGATCAGCGCGCTCTCCGGCCAGATAGACCTGACCGAGGTTAGAGAGATCGTATTTGGTGATCAGCTCGCCAGTTGGATCTTCGCGTTTGACGGCGCGGAATGCGGTGGGCGCAGTGAAGAAGCTTTTGACCTTATGCTCGGAAATCACCCGCCAAAAGGTGCCGGCGTCCGGGGTGCCAACTGGCTTGCCCTCAAACACAATGGTGGTGTTGCCGGCAATCAGTGGCGCGTAGCAGATGTAGCTGTGACCAACTACCCAGCCAACATCCGAGGCAGCCCAGAACACATCGCCGGGGTCGACGTTATAGATGTTCTTCATTGACCAGTTCAGTGCTACCAGATGGCCAGCAGTGTGGCGGATCACCCCTTTGGGCGCACCGGTGGTACCCGACGTATAGAGGATATAGGCTGGGTGGTTGCCCTCAACAGGTACACACTCGGCCGGTTCAACCCCAAACTGAAAGCCATGCCAGTTGACATCGCGGCCGTCGACCAGTTCGGCGACGTTTTGTTCACGCTGGAAGATCACACAGAAATCAGGCTTGTGGTCCGCCAGATCAATGGCGCCATCCAGCAGCGGTTTATACTGCACCACACGGTTGGGCTCCAAACCGCACGACGCGGCGATGATCGCCTTGGGCTTGGCATCGTCGATCCGCACCGCCAGCTCGTTGGCGGCGAAGCCGCCAAACACCACCGAATGAATGGCGCCGATCCTTGCACAGGCCAGCATCGCCTCCAGCGCCTCGGGGATCATTGGCATGTAGATGATGACGCGGTCACCCTTTTCCACACCTTTGGCCCGCAGAGCTCCGGCCAGACTGGCCACCCGGTTGCGCAGCTCGACGTATGAGATTTGGCGCTTAGTCTGGGTAATCGGGCTGTCGTAAATAATCGCGGTCTGCCCGCCCCGGCCGGCCTCGACATGGCGATCGACGGCATTGTAGCAAGTGTTCACCTGCGCATCGGCAAACCATTCGTAATAGGGGGCGTCATCATCGAACAGCGCCTTGCTAGGGGGGTGGTCCCAACTGATACCCTTGGCGGCACCCATCCAGAACCCTTCGGGGTCATTTTTCCAGCCTTCATAGAGCTCTTGGTATGACATGGCATGCTCCTCCTAAATCGTTGGGAGTGAGTTAGGAGGAAGTCGCGCGCCTGGGCAAGAGACCTGTGCATGAGAGCATCAGATTATCGCGAATAATTTGCAGTTTTGCCATTTTTGATCTGCAAAGTTTTGCAAAACGTCGCCGTTTGGTGCGTTTTTCGGAAAGTGACAGTGGCTTTGCAAATGTAAGCGTCCGCTGTGGCTGCTCTGATGGTGGTAGAGATACCCAGATTGTAGCCTTCGTCGGTTGTAGCTGTTGTAGCCGGACAGACTTTCTTGCACGGATGGACAGAGATAGTTGCAGCAACTCGTTTTTGGTGTCTGAGGGTACTTTAACGGCGGTTTTCGGACAGGCCACCGGTTTTTTTGACCTCATTGCCAGATGACGTTTGGGACAGCGGTTTTTGCAATTGCGACTATGGAGCCGCACAAACCGGTTAAGTCCCGGGTGTGGTGCTGGGTTTAAACCCTGTTTAAAGGCTGATCTGATCCAGTTTTTACAATTTGTCGGGGGGTGGTCTGCAGCACAACGCGCCGCATGGTCTTGGCGAAGCTGACGGTGCGTCCTGGCGGGCCCGGTTAGACTATCGCAGAATTGATCATCGCGGGTGGTGAACTCAGCGCAACGTTAGAGGTCAGGGCCGAAAGGAAAAGAGGGCAGGGGCGGGCTCAACGGGCAGGGCCACGGGTCGCTTCAGCACGCAGCCAATTGCGCACAGCTACATCGGTCACGCAGAGCTTGCGGGCGATCTGCACCGTCAACATGCCTTGGGCTTTATAAACCAGGGTGCGCCACTTTTTGGCCAGAGGGACGCGAGGCTGCAACCGGTCAGAGACTTCAGCCAATGCTTTGGCCTTGTCATATCCCAGTAGAGCAACGACCCTAGAGCGGGTTTGCGGGTTGCTCGCAATATAGACTTCGGTGCCGCCGAAGACCTCTATAAATCGCAGGGTGTCGTCCAGGCCCAGGACCTCGAAGTAGGGCTCGACCTGGGCGGTTGGTTTTGGATGTGTCAGGTCAGAAATGGTCATGATGGGCCCCTTTGGAATGGTTCAGCGGCAAAGGCATCACAGTGGAGAGGGGGCCAGTCGCGCGTGCCCTCTCCGGTGTCATCGGACCAGTGCCGGGCTGTCTGGGAGATAAAGGCAGTTTGTGCGGTTTTGCTCATGCGGCCAAATATGCAGCCGGGCAAAAATGCAGACACCCACAACTACTTGTGGGTGTGGCGGTTCATGAGGGCTTGATCAGGTTGGTGGGGATTTGCGCGCCAGTCAATCCCGGTGGGTGGCAGCCTCTTCCAACCAGTCTTCAAGGTCGGCGACGATATTGTCCTGGTCTTCGTCAGACAGGCCGATGAATGGGCGGGCAGGGATGGTGCCCCAGGGGATAGAAGAGTCGTTTGAAGCCTTGCCAAAAGCGCCCTTGGCTGCGCCGAATTGCATAACGGCGGCCTGAATGGCGTTTGAACCGTATTCAACGCTGTCCTCGTCGGCCTCATAAAACAGGGTGTTGCGCATATCGTCGGAGACATTCAACGGCGCGCCAAAGGTCAGCCCCAGTTTGGCATAGCGGTCCAGGGTGGATTGCTTGCGTGGGGCAAAGGGCGCACCATCGGGTTGCTCGCCGTTACGCATGCGGTCCTGGGCCGAGACCAGCAGCAACTCGCCAATGGCGTCCATCACCGGGGTCATATCGCTCACAGCCGCTGCCACCGCAGCCAGGGCAGGGTCCAGAGTGTCGGTATTGTACTCGATGCTGGCCATGCCAATTTTACCTTTTCTGTTGATGCTGGCATCAGGCCGCCAAACTCTTTGGCCGAAGCAGCAGGTCCGTCCCATTAGTAACCAATACGACTATCACCGAAAATGAGTAACGAGGGCGTGGATTGCAGCCAGTCGCCGCGATGATCACAAATGGTTCGATTTCGGGCAATGCTCTTTTTGTCATTGGTTTAAACGTCAAGGACGGCCAGCTGCGGCCGTTCGTGACAAACGCGTCTAACGGCCGGTTCCAGCCCTTCTACGGTAATCCCCCCATTTTTAATGGGATGGGGTCGTAGAATTCACGCGGCCATATTCAGTTTCATGGCGGGTGTGATGCCGCCGATGCCCATATTCGGGCGGTCATTGTTGTATGTCCA
>MAAC01013455.1_pt1 | contig 37211 bp, 31 predicted proteins | sample 1115981 | NCBI WGS metagenome assembly MAAC01 (sample SAMN04961126, study PRJNA320927) | seawater metagenome | isolation source: sample BD02T64 sea water enriched with oil for 64 days | place: USA:Gulf of Mexico | collected 2013-07-27 | reverse complement strand
ATATTGGAGCAAACCGTAAACTATGTGAAAGAACGTAACGCCTTTGGCAAACCTATCGCTACATTCCAAAATACACAATTTACATTGGCAGGATTGGATGCGGAAATAACGTCGGCAAGAGTATTTGTTGATAAGTGTCTTGAGCTTCATGTGTTGGGGAAACTGGATACCGTGACGGCATCCAAAGCAAAGCTGCTCTCAACTGAGTTACAAGGGCGAGTCATCGATCAATGCCTGCAGTTACATGGCGGTTACGGTTATATGTGGGAATACCCTGTCGCGCGTGCTTATGCGGATGCTCGGGTTCAACGCATATACGGTGGCACTAGCGAGATCATGAAATTGATTATTGCACGGAGTTTGTTCGCTTAATGACGGCTGGTTAATGAAAGGGATTAGGTAATCACAGTAATTGAATTCGGTTGATCTGACGGATATATTTTCGTTACTGTGGATGCCTGCTTTCTTAGTCCGTTTGGGCTGATTTTAAGATACAATTGTTCGAATGCCCGTTGAATTATCGACTGCTGACAGGTAGTATTTTTTTGCGTCGCTACCATTTTTATGTTGGCCCTTCTGTTGTGTTTTTAGTTGTATCTCTAATTGTATCTTTAGTTGTATATCTAGTCGGAACTCTATATGTATTATAAAAATAATAAGTTGTTTGGTGTCAAAAAATCATTTTCTGTGTGTTCGATCGCATTATTGTTGGTCGGTTGTGTTGCTGAACCCGACGATACATGTTCGGCTGACTCTGGTAGGTCTGTTGAATATAACCTTTTGAATAAAGATACCACAAGTGGAACCGCTAACGTCGTTGTTAGAAACCATGGTAACGATGCAATGGCCGGCTGGAGCGTTGAGTTCTCGGTGCTGGAAAACCAAACCATTGATTATGAATGGAATGCAACCTTTTCCCGAAACGGCAACGATATTACAGTTTCTTGTGTGCAGGATTTTTGTAACATCCCGGTTGGCGAAGCAAAGTCCTTCGGTTATGGTTTTTCTTATAGTGGTACGTATTCTGATCCAAGTAATGTGACGTTACATTCGGCTTCTTGTTCTGGGGCAGTAGGTGATGGTTCGGGCAGTGATTCTGACGATAGCTCTGACGGTAACCCTAATGACAACACTGATCCGTTATTAGTGACGGATACGTATAACTACGTTTTGGGTACGCAGACGATTCAGCCTAAGTACCAATTTACCAATGATTTAAAACTCATCGAAACGGCTAAACAGATACAGGCGATGGGGTCCAACTTAATCAAGTTAGCATTAGATCCCTTTCAGTATGACGACATGACTGAGTACAATTCATATCAGTACCAATTTTTAGCGTTGGCAAGAGACGTTCCTGCTTTCTCTGATGTATTGAATATGGATTTTGCATATTACATGTTGTGGATCGAAGATTCAGGGTCATGGACGGATGATTTAGGGTTGTCACAAGCCGAGTCTGATCTTCAATACAAAAAAATGTTTGAGTTAACGCAGTATTTATTGAAAACCTATAACGGTAGTGGAAAAACCTTTATGTTGGGTAATTGGGAAGGTGACTGGAATCTGCTATGGAATGGTTCAACGTATGATGACAGTGCTACCTCAGTACACCCTAAGCGAATTGAGGGGCTGATTGACTGGCTGAATATCAGACAAAAGGCCGTAGATGATGCAAAGTTAGCCGTGTCACATGCGGATGTTGATGTGCTGCATTACGTGGAAGTGAATCGCGTACTATCTGCAATGGAAGGAAAGGAGCGGATTACGAATAAAGTTCTGCCTTTTACCAACGTAGATTTGGTGTCGTATTCTGCCTATGATATTACAACGAAAGAAGAGAATACGAACTACGCGAGTCTTAAAACAGAATTTACGGCAGCACTTGATTATATTGAAGCTCAACTGCCGGAAAAAAATGTACCAGCATTTGATAAACGTGTTTTTATTGGTGAATACGGGTATGCATCTTATTGGTGGACATGGGATTGGGGCGAGGAGCGACATAAACTTCAGGATCAGCTCGCAAAAATGGTCATGAAAGTCACACTGGAGTGGGGCGCGCCTTTTATTTTGTACTGGCAGATTTGTGTGGAGGCCTTTAAAGGTTTTTGGATGATCAATGATAAGAATGAGAAATTACCGATCTATTATTCTTATCAGAATTTTTATACACAAGCGAAGTCGTGGGTAGAAAACTTTACACAGGCGAATGGACACACCCCAACTAATGCGGAGTACCGAGATAGCGCAATAAATATAGTGGATCAGTTGCCGGATAGTGATGAAGGTAATAACAATGGAGGTAATGATGATAACGATGGCATCAAACCTGCGACCATTAAAACTTGGTTTTTAGGGGATTCTATTACCTATGGCATGGTTAGCCTTCCTTTTCATACGCAAGGGTTTAGAGTCCAAATGTTGGACTTGCTTGATTCGCTGGCAACGCAACAAAGTGTATTTCCTGTTACGTCCACTGTTGATAACAATAAGAAAACGCTTTCCTATAATGGTCGTCCAATTATCGCGGTAGGTACCGTCAATGGGCCGTCCAATGACGATGATATTGCACAACAGACAAAAAATTATTGGCATTCAGGTTTTCCGGGTGCGACGAGTAATGATCTTTTATGTTATCTAGATCCCTCTCACTCGGTACCTTCGGGTTATGGTAAATCAACGTGTACAGAAACCTTTAATATATTTAACGCAACGGCGACTCAATCGTGTAGACAATCTTTTGGTGGGTCTGGCTGGTTGGCCGACACGGACTGTTATCTTGATCAACAGATCTCACAAAATGACGCAGTGATTGTGCCTATTCAAATAGGAACAAACGATATCACCTACCTTAAGAGTAATGGTGCTATTGATTGCCAATCAGTGCCATTACCACAGAGTGTGACTGCAAAACGATTAACTGCCGTTGTCGATAGCATTTTTGATTCGTCTCTAGTCAGCAATGAAAATACGATTGTTGGAAAAATAAGAAGCTATCTTGTGAATAAAGGGGTTCCAACGAACCGTATAGGTTTTGTTATTTCAATGATCCCAAAGCGAACCCAGGCTGACGGGGCGGATGCCAATAACTATTGTACAGACTATTATAATACGCTTATTCAAAGCAATATCCTGCAAGGGACCGCACCGGGTGTGTTTTTAGCAAACCAGGGGAACCTTATTCCTACTGCAGATTCAGTGCACCCGGCCAATCAAGGGCATTTTATTATGGCGTGCAATTTGTTGTACGGGTATGCATTTTCTCATGATAATTCGTTCACTTGCCCTGTGCCAACAGTGAATCCTATTCAAGGTTTTATGGCGGCGTTAAAAAGCATTACGGGTGTTTAAACGTATTTGTGGTGGTTCTTCACACAAATTTCGTAGTAGGCTAAAATAATTTTATATGCTAATATCAACTTTATTAGTGATACCATCTTACGAAAGGTTGATAAACAAAACATGAATGCCGCAATACATCAATTTAAACCAAAACGCTGTAAACGAAGCTTGTCTTCTGCAGCGATGGTTGTGTGTATGCGAATAATTCGGTGTTAGCTATTTGAAATAGGTAATACAAATATACAAAAACCCGGTTGCAGACTCTGCAATCGGGTTTTTTTTTACCTTTAGAAAAGGAGAAAGTAATGCAAGAAATTCAATTCGGTGGATCGTATGTGGCGCTGGTCACCCCCTTTAAAAATGGTGCTGTTGATGAGGAAGCTCTTTGCCGCCTTGTTGAATGGCATATTAGCAATGGGACAGATGGTTTGGTACCTATGGGAACTACGGGTGAGTCATCTACCGTTACCGCAGAAGAGCATAAGCAGGTGGTTGAGGTTGTGGTGAAAGCCGTTGCTGGGAGAATACCGGTGATCGCCGGTGCGGGTTCTAATAACCCTATTGAAGCGCTTGATTTTGCGCTGCATGCACAGAGTGTGGGTGCTAATGGCGTGCTTTGCGTGGCAGGGTATTATAATCGTCCATCTCAAGAAGGCTTGTATCAGCACTTCAAGATGATTCATGATAATACTGATATCCCAATGATTATTTATAATATTCCAGCACGAGCGGTGGTTGATATTACCCCAGAAACAATGGCACGATTAGCGGATTTACCACGAGTTATTGGGGTAAAAGATGCGACAGGTGATCTAAACAGGATCAGCCAAGAAAGGCAGTTGATTAAGGGGCCGTTTTGTTATTTCTCTGGTGATGATATGACGTCAGTTGCTTATAATGCATTAGGTGGCAGTGGTTGTATTTCGGTGACGGCCAATGTGTTTCCGCAGTTAATTTCTGTTTTGCAGGATGCATGTTTGTCTCAAGATTATCATCGGGCGTTGGCGTATCATGATCAATTGGTACCAGTGCACCAGGTTTTATTTGAAGAGCCAAGTCCATCGGGCGTTAAGTATGCTATGTCGCACTTGGGGTTATGTGATGATGAGGTGCGTCTTCCTATTGTTGGCGTGAGTTCGGACTTACAATTAACCATTGGGCGGTGTATTGATGAGGTAAGTGACCTTGAACTGTTGTCACCAAAGAATTAGAAACTGTCAAACTGGGAGCTTAATACGTTTGATCATTGCGTGGGGGTTATGCTGATTTAGGCAGAAACGGATGGTGTTAATGGGGGAGGGGTAATTGATTTCAGTCAATTGAGAATAATTATCAAATAGAGCTTGCAAAGGCAAATGAGAATCATTATTATTAAGTCATTCCCGAGCTGTGAAGGCAACGGTCTAGTAAGTGGTGTAACTTGCTGGCTTGATGTTTTCTCTGGTGGGGGAGGCGAGATAACGATTCTGGTAACGGAATATGTGCAGGCGTGTCTGTTCAATCTCTCCTCTCTCTGTTGGCTGACGCTAACGCATATGAACAATCATTGAGTGAAGCTTTGCCCTCTCTCATATGTTTCACTCATTGTTCAGTTTTATCGCTTCCCTCGCCAGGGAGGCTCGGGTTATTTACAGTGATACACAAATCAATGTATCTGCATCAATACTTGGATAAGAGTCGACGCAATATGCCTTGGCTATCATCAGAGCTTCGGTAGCGTTTTAGCGCCTCAATTTCTTTTTCTAGCGCATCACTTATCAGCTTCCTTACTTGCCACTGTACTTCCAGATTGTTTTCTTGGCCTTTAAACGGTGTTGTATCTATCGGTTTACCAAAAGAGAAATAAAAACGTTCTGGACGCGGAATTATTGTGGGGCCTATGCCAGTTGTCACCGGCATAATGACGTCACCGTTACGTAGTTGTTTGTTGATATTTTTGTTTTTTAATAGCTAGCGGCCAAGGCGTGATGCTTTAAAATCGTAAGCGTCGAATAAAATATCATAAACATCATCTGCCCCTAGGGAGGCAATGGGTGTGATGGGGTATTGATACTTAATGGCCATATAAGCAAAGCCGGTACGGGTTTTCCAGGTGAGTTGATATTTCTCACCTTTTCGTTTTGCGACTTCTCGTGCGCCACCAGGGAATACCAATAAGGTTTCCCCTGCTTCCATTAAGCGTGAACAGTTTTTGCGGTTACCCGCAATAATGCCGCTTTTATGAATAAAGTCTCTCCAGAGCGGAATTTTAAAGTGTGCGTCGTCTGCGAGGCCTCGAATAGCGACACCTTTTCTTCGCAACACCTCTGAAAAAATGAGCGGTACATCTAGAGATCCATAAATGGTGTGGTTACCAACAAGTAGGGTGGGGATATCTTTGTGTAAATTATCAAGGCCAAAAAATAAGGGGTTAAAGTATGCTTCGGACAGTTTCGTTGCTGCATTTACGGAAGACACGGAAGGGGGGATGAAATCCAATACGTCTTTATCAGCTGGGTTCATGAGGGGCTCTTACTGCGACTGTAAATATAGGCGAGTGATGTATCCCAATGGAATCAATTTTTTAATTGACGTTACTCATTCGACGTTACTTGCTCGTTAAGAGAAACTATTTGGCTTGCCATACTCTTCATAAGATTCAGGCAAATGTGAGGGTGTGTTTTCATCAGGGTTTCAAATTGTTCTTTTGGAACAACAAGTATCATGCAGGTACTGGAAGCAACCACTTTAGCTGTTCTCAGGCTGTTCGTTAGTAATGCCATCGCACCAAATATTTCATTCTCTAGCACTTCGCCGACCTTGGTATCGTTTACAAAAACATCAGCTTGGCCTTCAACGATCGAGTAAACGCTGTCAGCTTCTGTGTCTTGTTCAATAATAACGTCGCCAACTTGATAATGTACAAAGCCTAGTGATGCCTTATCCACACCTTGTTCAACTAGGCTAATAATGCAGGTTCGTCGTTTACATTCTTCTAATAAATATTCACACCAAATACGCGTAACGGGTGTATTGCTGGTAAGCGCATTGAGTAGCTCTGCTCTATTGTATCGACGTAACGCAAAAGGGCCTGCAGAGTAAAGTCGATAAGGGCTTGGGTTATTTATTTGGTCCAAGCCGAAGATGTCCCCAATATCATAATGGAATAAGGTGGCACTTTCTTGGTCGTGAGCGACGGCGCCTTCCATAACAACATAGACGGAGTCATGGTTTGGTTGGCTGGCGTAAAAATCATCAACTAATTCGTAGGATACATCACTATAGCTTAGCGTGGAGACGTTTTCGTTAGTCAAAGCCTGTTCCAGCAATTCCTTGCAGCGGTCGTCTATTTGCTCAAATGCTTCATTAAAATCTGTTTCAATAAACATGAATCAACCTTGCGAGAAAGTGGCTGCCCGTACAGTCGTTAGCCTGGTGCTAGTGTATTTACTATAGCTCAACGATAGCTTGGGAGCGGTCACTTGGAGGTATATACCTTTAAAGTGTAGACAGTTTCCCAAATTTGAGAGAGAAACCGCCCTAATTTAATTAGCATTAGGGCGATTAGGTTGTTGGGAGCTAAAGGTTATTCTCGTTAAGCAGTGTTTGGTGCTGTTCTTTCGCAAGGCGTGGGCCAAACTGTGAGACCACTTGCGCCGCTGCTTTGCTGGCAAAGGACCCGGCAGAAGGGAAGTCGTGCCCTTCGCTTAGAGCGTATAAAAATGCACCGGCAAACATATCCCCAGCGCCATTTGAATCAAGCGCCGTAATGAGGGTTGCGTCTATTTTATGTTCTGTTGAACCATCAAAGACAATCGCTCCATCGCTACCTAAAGTGACGGCAAATGTTTTGGCAACGGTTTTGATCTTGGCTATAGCGGTTTCAAGCTGATCAGTATCGGCCCAGGTTAGTGCCTCTTGCGCATTACAGAACAGTAGATCAACACCGTCCCCTAGCATTTCGTTGAGCCCATCTTTAAAGAAACTCACCATGTTGGGGTCTGAAAACGTAAGAGCTGTTTTTATATTGCTGGCTTCTGCGATTTGACGTGCTTTGATCGCAGCGGCTCGGCCCGTGTCAGAAGTAACGAGGTAACCTTCCAAGTAAACAAACTGAGATTGTTGAATGGCTTTCTCGTCAAGCTCCTTTTCGGATACGGTTTCAGAGATGCCCAGAAACGAATGCATAGTACGTTCAGCATCAGGTGTAACCATAACGATGCATTTACCACTAACCCCATTTTCACGGTCGGCTTTAAGGTTGGTGTCAACACCAGCAGCAGCTAAGTCTTTTACATAAAAATCCCCTGTTGCATCGTTGGCAACTTTACAGGAATAGTATGCATTGCCGCCGAAGTGACTTACCGCAATGATAGTGTTAGCGGCGGACCCTCCGCTGGCTTTTTTGCCGTGGTGGTTTGCTAATGCCTGGGTAAGGCTGTGTTGTTGCGTCTCATCAACAAGTGTCATCACACCTTTATCGATACCTTGTTTGGATAAAAAATCGTCATCGACAGTGAATTCCATATCAACAAGCGCGTTTCCGATGGCATAAACGTGGTATTTGGTCATTGGTAATCCTTATAAAAGAGGCATTGAGGAGGTTTTTTAGGCTGTAGCTATTGTATGTGAAATTTCATTTTTGTCACGGCATCAAGGAATGAAAGCACGTATACTGCTGTCCTATTTACCCTATCGTTAAAATAGAAATAAGAGGTGTTGTTGTTCTGTGAAAAAATCGACTCAAAAGCCTGCAAAAAAGCCGGCATCAGGCACTAAGAAGAGTGTAGGTAGTGGGGCGGCCAAATCAACAGGTAAGAAAGCACCAACAAAGAAAGCTCCAGCAAAGAAAGCTCCAGCAAAGAAAGCTCCAGCAAAGAAAGCACCAACAAAGAATGCTCCAGCAAAGAAGGCTCCAGCAAAGAAGGCTCCAGCAAAGAAGGCTCCAGCAAAGAAGGCTCCAGCAAAGACGATTCCGGCAAAAAAAGCACAGGTTAAAAAGTCAACGCCACCAAATAAGCCTAAAACCACATCAAAAACGACAGCCACAGCAAAAAAAACTGCGATTAAAAAAGAAAAAAATACCACCCCTAAAAAGGTGCCCCCCAAGAAAATACTTCCCGAAAAAGCAACAGCAGGCTCTTCGACTAAAAAGAAAGGGCTTTTGTTGCGGTTATTTGTCGTGTTGCTTGTGGTTGCTGGAGGTGTGGCGATCTACGCTGATGCGATTATAACCTCCAAGTTTGATGGTAAACGTTGGTCTATTCCAGCCAAGGTATACAGCCGGGCTCTTGAGCTATTTGATGGTGCGGAATTGACAGTGGATCAACTGCGTCGAGAATTGCAGTGGTTAAATTACCGTGAGAGTTTTGGCGAGATAAAACGCGGAAGTTTTCGCCAGAGAGGCGAGGTGTTCGAAATCGCCTCGCGAGGCTTTGATTTTTGGGATGGTCGGGAATCTGCACATTATGTATCGTTAGCCATTCGAAATAATAAAGTCCGCAAACTTGAAGTTGATGGCCAAAGGAATGAAGTGGCTCGTTTGGAACCCGTATTAATAGGAGGAATTTATCCAGCCCATAATGAAGACAGAGTATTGGTATCTTTTGATCAGGTCCCCCCTAATTTAGTACATGCATTATTGGCGGTAGAGGATAGGGATTTTTACGACCATTGGGGGGTCTCTATTCGGGGTATTGCGCGGGCTTTGTGGGCGAATGTTAAAAACGGCGCGGTTAAGCAAGGAGGAAGCACCTTAACTCAGCAGCTAGTAAAAAATTTCTATTTAACGAGTGAGAGGACATTAACGCGAAAGGCGACAGAAGCAGCAATGTCATTGTTGCTAGAAATGCACTATGACAAAGATGATATTCTTGAAGCTTATATGAATGAGGTTTACTTAGGGCAATCAGGTAAGCGTGCTATCCATGGGTTTGGGTTGGCGGGGTTATTTTATTTTGGTCTACCTTTGCGTGAATTAGAAGTGCATCAGTTGGCATTGTTGGTCGGGTTGGTCAAAGGTGCTTCTTGGTATGATCCTCGGCGCCATCCAAAGCGTGCAATGGATCGACGTAACCAGGTGTTAGCTCTGATGTTTGAGCAGGGTTATATCAGTGCAGATCAAAAGAAAAGAATGAGTGCTCGTCCGCTTGATGTTATCGAAAAGCCGATGTACGAAGATGAAAAATACCCGGCATTTCTTGATTTGGTAAAACGTCAGCTGCACCGCGATTATCATGATGAAGACTTAAAGAGTGAGGGGTTGCGAGTATTTACTACATTAGACCCAGGCGTACAAGAATCCTTGGAGCGCAGTTTTGCTGATACATTCGCGAGTGTCGACCAACAATATGGGCAGCAGGTTAAAGGTAAACAGAAGACCAAGTTACAAGGTGCAGGTATATTTACCCATTCGAATACGGGGGAGGTTGTCGCCGTTGTTGGGGATAGGAGGCCTCGATATAAGGGGTTTAACCGCGCCTTAAATGCTTATCGCCCTGTGGGATCATTGATGAAGCCCGCAGTTTATTTAAGTGCCATTGAACAGGGGTATCACTTGGGCAGTCTGTTGGATGATAACCCTGTCACTGTTCAGTTACCGGCTGGTGACGAGTGGACCCCCCACAACTTTGATAAACAGAGCCATGGAATATTGCCGCTGCAAGTAGCATTGTCACGCTCTTATAATCAAGCGACTGTTCGTTTAGCAATGGATGTGGGTATAGACAATATCCTTGATGTTGCTAAGCGTTTAGGTGTGAAAAAAATGTTACCCAGCGTACCCTCAATTTCGTTAGGTGCGGTTAGTCTGTCCCCTTATGAGGTGACAGAAATGTATCAAACAATAGCGGCAGGTGGTTTCAATACACCGTTACGAACAATTCGTTTTGTGCTTGATAACCAAGGTAAGCCATTACAGCGATATGAAATTGATGTTGAGCAGCGGTTTGATCCTGGCGACATGTTTGTATTGAGTAGTGCTTTGCAAGAAACCATTGCCAAGGGTACCGGAAAACGTGCGTCAAAGTGGTTAGATCCATCGTTAGCGTTGGCGGGAAAAACAGGAACGAGTGATGATCAAAGGGACAGTTGGTTTGCGGGTTATTCAGGTAATTACCTTGGGGTTGTTTGGTTAGGTTATGATGATAATTATTCAACACCATTAACGGGAGGTACTGGTGCGCTACCGGTATGGGCAAAAACCTTGGCTTCGCTGGCCGTTGTGCCGCTAGATACACCAAAACCTGGCAATGTTGAATGGGTGTGGTTAGACGCGGAGGAGCAAGCTCGTAGTCAATCTCATTGTGATAAAGCCATTTTTATCCCAATGGTTGTGGATACCATCCCCGAGAAGCAAGCTCGATGTGGTCAGGCAGGTCGAGTCATGAATTGGTTTAATCAATGGTTTGATGATTAACAGCCTTGAGAGTAGTGTATAGCGTCAATAAATGGGTCGATAAAATATGATGAAGTTGAAAGCGTTTGTTTTAGTGGGTTGCCTTTGGATGTCGGGCTGTAGTTCTATTATTTATATTGGCCAAACACCAGAGGATAATAAAACGGCAGCTGAGACCGGCCTGGTTGCGGTAGATAATCTTATCGTAAGGGGGGATGAGCAGCGTCGGCGAGGGCAGCTTGATATCGCCTCCGCCACCCTGGAGCGGGCAGTACGCTTAGCGCCACGTTCCCCTGATGTTTACGTCGCACTATCACGGGTTAAGCTTGATGCGGGGCAATACTCTGCTGCGGTACAGTTTGCTCAAAAAGCATTGTCATTATTCCCATCCAAAGTTAACTGGAAGCAGGAAAGGGCTAGAACGGAAGCGCAATGGGTCATCAATGAAGCGAATAAGAAACAGTCAAGCCAATAAATGTAGTTGATCATGAAGGCAATGATATGAATAGTCAGATAGTGTTACCGAGAATTATTCAGGTTGGAGCGGGAGCATCAACAGAAATAGGCAATGTTCTAAAAAGCTTGGGTTGTAAGAAACCACTTATTGTTACTGACAAAATGATGGTGCAATTGGGTTACGTTGAGCATGTTCGGGCGCAACTATCCTATAGCGATATTGATGTTGATGTCTATGCCGATACGGTTCCCGAGCCAACCGATGTGTCAATTCTTGCAGGTGTAGAGAAAATTCAACAAGGAAATTTTGATTCTATTATCGCAATCGGAGGTGGTAGCCCTATTGATAGCGCAAAAGCGATGGCGGTCTTGGGTAAATATGGCGGGAAGATACGGGATTATAAAGTGCCTCGTATTGTTAATGAACTTGGCTTGCCAATTATTGCGATCCCAACAACGGCGGGTACCGGGTCAGAGGTTACACGAGTCACCGTAATTACCGATGAAGAACAGGATGAAAAAATGTTGTGTATGGGGATGGGGTTTATGCCTGTTGCCGCATTGGTAGATTTTGAATTGACGATTAGTTTGCCTGCTCGTACCACGGCTGATACAGGGATTGATGCGTTAACCCATGCAATGGAAGCTTATGTGTCGAAAAAAGCGAATCCTTATACTGACAGCCAGGCAATACAGGCGATGGGTTTACTCGCTCCCAATTTGAGAAGGGCATATCATGATGGGGAGGATAAGGAGGCAAGGGAGGCTATGATGTTAGGGGCAACTCTGGCGGGCATTGCTTTTTCGAATGCATCGGTAGCGTTGGTGCACGGGATGAGCCGGCCTATAGGTGCTTTTTTTCATGTGCCTCACGGATTATCGAATGCGATGTTGCTACCTTGTGTTACTGAGTATTCTATTTCAGCATCCTCTGCTCGGTATGCCGACTGTGCACGCGCAATGACGGTGGCTTCGCAGTCAGATTCAGATAATGTGGCGAATAAAAAACTGATGAATGAATTGGTTGCCATTAATGATGAACTGAATGTACCGTCACCAGCAGATTATGGTATTGAAAAAAGCGATTTTTTTGATGTGCTGGAGATCATGGCAGAGCAAGCATTGGCATCTGGGTCTCCAGCAAACAATCCGCGAGTTCCGACAAAAGGCGAGATCGTAGATATTTACAAAAAACTTTGGGTATAGCTTGACGTGAAATCGTTAGGCCGTAATGCGAATAAAGAATGATAATAGGAAGAATAATGAAAAAGATAATCAGTTTACTCAGCGTATTGTTAGCGACGGTTAGCTATGCTCATGATGATGTGAATTCAGACAAAAAAGTGTTTAGTGAAGTGGTTGTAACGGAGGGAGTTTCCATGTTGCAAGGTACTGGTGGAAACATTGGTTTGCTTAACGGAGAAGATGGTTTACTGATAATAGATGACGATTATAAAGTGAATGTTGGGGCGCTAGAGAAAGTGCTTGATATGGAAGAGGGAAAACCTCGCTTTATAATCAATACCCATTGGCATAATGATCACACTGGCGGAAACGAACACTTAGGGGAATACGTAACTATTATCGCTCACGATAATGTGCGTAAGCGTCTTAGTACTGACCAAGAAATCAAATTCTTTGGCATGAAAATACAAGCGAGTGAAAAACCAGCTTTACCGGTTATAACATTTGATTCGTCGCTGTCACTGCATTTTAATGGCCAGGAGCTAAACGTAGTGCATTATCCTAATGGCCATACCGATGGGGATAGTATCGTGTTGATTCAGCCCGCGAATGTTGTGCACATGGGGGACCACTTTTTTTCAGGAAAATTTCCATTTGTTGATGTTGAAAGTGGCGGTAATGTCATTGGGATGACAAACAATATTAAGGCGATAATTGCTAGGCTTGATTCTAATGTTAAGGTTATTCCTGGACATGGACCATTATCAACATTATCTGACTTGAAAGATTATGGCTATATGCTGGAAACTACCTCGGCTACGGTAAAGGAAGCCATTGATGAAGGCATGTCGTTAAAGAAAATACAGGCTAAAGGCCTGCCGGATCGATGGAAAAGCTGGGGAGAAGGTTTTATCGATGAGGGGAAATGGATAGAAATGATACACATAAGTTTGAAAGCCAAGGAGCATGAATAATGCATAAAGGGCGCTGTCAGTGTAAAAGTGTTTGTTATGAATTCGGTGGAAGCCCTTTGACCTGTTATGCCTGTCACTGCTCTGATTGTCAGTCAGCAACCGGTAGTGCATTTACATTATCGATGATTGTTAATCAGAGTGACGTGTCTATTATTGAGGGCGATGTTGCTGTTGCTCGTTTTACTCACAATGGTGCGGATATTGAAAGGCATTGTTGTGCAATGTGTGGATCTGCACTGTGGTTTGCTGGTAAAGATTACCCTGGGATTCTTGCGCTAAAACCCGGGGCATTCGATGATACCACATGGTTTTCGCCTGTTGCACACCTATGGGTTCGTAGTAAACAACCATGGTTGGTATTGGATTCGTCGATAAAACAATTTGAAAAGCAGCCTGAAATGTCTGAGCTTTTTGGCTTGTGGGCATCTCTAAATACAAAGTAAATGTTTTAGTTTACTGTGAGATGTCTCTGTAGTTGCAGGAAATTCGTATACCTTAGGTCTCACCAACGTAAGTAAAAAGAAGAATAGAGAGACCAAAAACGTTATCCTGGCTTGAGGTCTCTCGATCGTAGTACCTTAACAGGAGACTGCAAAAAGTTCTTTTGTGTCCCTACATCGCTTGTGAAGATACCAATATAAATCATCGTCAGTTTTGGCGTCTTCTAATATCCAATCAGCTAAACATTCCAGTGTATAGTCTATGGTAAAACCATCTGCCCACATCTGGTGAAGTCTTTCGCTGTTTTTTCGGCATTGTTCTTGAGCAGTGGCTTGGGGTAATTTTAAATCACGCCCTATACCTACTAAAACTGCTTTCTCAAATGTGTGTTTTTCAATAATGTCGCTGGAAAATAATACGTTATACATTCTTAATGGTTTGCCTTGTTACTAATAAATGGGGTGTAGATTAGGTGTGAATAGAGCGTTGTTACGTATCGAGAGGTTATAGCTGAGCAAAAACCTTCTCGACGGCTTCTAACGTTTTGTCGAGTTCTTCTTGCGTGTGTGCTGCCGAGACAAATCCCGCTTCGTAAGCGCTAGGAGCCAGGTAAACCCCTTCTTCAAGCATCAAATGATAGAATTTCTGAAAGCGTTCAATATTACATTTTGTGACCTGTTCAAATCGACTAACGGTTTCTTCTTCTGTGAAAAAGAATCCAAACATGCCGCCGATTTGATTGGTGGTTAGTGGAATGCCAGCGGTTTTAGCGCGGACCTTAAACCCATCCATTAAGTATTGTGCTTTTTCTGAGAGTTTGTCATAAAACCCAGCTTCTGTGACAGCGTTTAGCATGGTCAATCCAGCTGCCATGGCTACAGGGTTACCAGAGAGCGTGCCTGCTTGATAGACGGGGCCAACAGGGGCAATGTAATTCATGATTTCTTTTTTGCCGCCAAATGCACCAACGGGCATGCCGCCGCCGATGACTTTTCCTAACGTGGTGAGATCAGGTTTTACGTTATAAACGCTTTGCACTCCGCCTAGTGCAACACGAAATCCTGTCATGACTTCATCAAAGATTAATACGGTACCGTACTCATCACACACGGCACGTAAACCTTCGAGAAATCCTTCTTCTGGTGGTATGCAGTTCATATTTCCAGCGACGGGCTCAACAATAATACAAGCAATCTCGTTGCCAGATTCTGCAAAGGCTGCTTTTACAGATTCCAAATCGTTAAAGGTTAATGTGACGGTATCTTTCGCGACGCTATCGGGAACGCCGGGTGAGCTAGGTACACCTAGCGTTAGCGCACCGGACCCTGCTTTTACTAATAAAGCATCGGCGTGCCCGTGATAACAGCCTTCGAATTTTACGATTTTGTCACGGCCAGTGTAACCTCGTGCTAATCGAATTGCGGTCATGGTGGCTTCCGTGCCTGAGTTCACCATGCGAACCATGTCGATGTTGTCCATGATGTCGCAAACTTTATTTGCCATGTCAATTTCAATCGCTGTGGGTGCGCCAAAACCTAAGCTCTTTGCTGCTTGTTCTTGTACCGCTTTGATCACGCCTGGGTGGCCATGCCCCAAAATCATAGGGCCCCATGAACCAACATAATCGATATACCGTTTATCATCTTCATCTATAAGGAACGGGCCTTCTGCAGCCTTGAAAAAAATGGGAGAGCCACCAACACCCTTAAAGGCACGAACTGGACTGTTAACGCCGCCAGGGATGTGTTCTTGGGCAGCAGCAAAGAGGGTTTCAGATCGGTTCATAGTGTGACTCATATAGTTCGGCTCATGGTTCGAATTTCCAGGTGGTTAATCAATTGCGTGTGAATATAGTGTACGAATACAGCGTGCGAATATAACCTGTTAGTACCGCGCAATCACGTCGCAGTACGCGCTGCAGCGAGAGCTAATGTTGTTTGTGATACTAGCCGGCTTGAAGATGTCTTCAATGACCGCGAGCATAGAAAAGCCAGCTCCTAGTAACTCGTCAGCTTTGCTTAACGTGATGCCACCTATGGCGACAGCCGGCACATTAAGTTTAGCCAGGCCGTTGCGTATTGTCTGTAAATCAGCGGCTTCAGCATTGGGCTTAGTCGTGGAATTGTAAAAGCGGCCGAAGGCAACATAATCTGCTCCATCGGCAATGGCTTTGTGGGCTAAATCCAACGAGCCATGGCAAGTGGCGCCGATAATAACATTGTTGCCGAGTTGCTGGCGAGCGGTGTGTATATTTGCATCGCTCACTCCAAGGTGTACGCCATCAGCATTTACCTTCATGCAAAGCTCAATGTCGTCATTTATGATAAATGTGCATTTGTATTGAGCGCACAAGGACTTTAATGCGAGGGCTTCATTTTGTCTTTTTTGTTTGTCTGCGGTTTTATCGCGATATTGAAGAATACGAACTCCCCCCTGTAAAGCCTGTTCCACTCGTTCAATTAAAAAAGGGCCAGGGGTTAGGAGGTTGTCAGTAATTGCGTACAGGCCTTGCAGGTGCATGAAAGGTGTTCTCCGCAAAAATAGCTTGATACCTCATTTAGACGATATCGATAGGGTACTAGCTGCGGATGATACGCGATTAATGCACTTTCTTCCAAGGTTGGGCGAGGCCTTGGTCTGACCAATAGTAGCGATTTGGCATCATTTGCCCCATCCCCAACCGCCTTGCGTGTTGAATGGTGTTGCTCGTGTATTGTTGTGCTTCTTTAACCGCTATCTCAACGGGATTATTGTGTGCCATAAATCCGGCGATAGCGGATGCTAGCGTGCAGCCAGTGCCATGGAATTCACCTTCCCGCCTTTCCCAAGTTTGCTCACTTAAACATTGCCGTTGTCCCCATAAACGATTTGTAATCTTCGAGGTGGGTTCGTGCCCTCCAGTGATGAGAACGTAGCGGCAGTCATCATCCATTAGGCCCTGAGCACAAGCGTCTAAAGAGTCTGCATCGGGGTATAGTGTTTTAGCTTCTATTGAATTGGGCGTGATGACTGTGCAATAAGGAATTAATAGATGCCGAATAGCATCCACTAATGCAGCTTCGCTGAGGTTACCCCCTCCACCTGCTTTCAGGACAGGGTCTAGAATAACCGGTGTTTGAGGGTAATCCTGTAATATTGTGTGTATAGCTTCGACATTTTCAACACTTCCGATCATGCCAATTTTAAAAACAGCGACAGGCATATCTTCTAATATTGCCCGAGCTTGCTCTATCAAGAAGGTCGAGTCAGTGGGGCTAAAGTCTTTTACACTAACGCTGTCTTGGGCAGTTAGAGCCGTAATAACAGGCGTGCAATGGCACCCCAGGCTATTGGGTCATGGCCAGAAAAAGACATGACGATAGGGGGTGTCGTCTGTTCTAATGAAGCCATTCGAATTACTCCTTTCTCTATTTATATACGTATCATAGCCTATGCAAAATCAAAGTCATAAAAACTCTTCATCTATACCGTTGTCAACGCCACTAGTGCCGCCGACTGAGGAGCTGCCTGCAAAAGGGCTTTCTATTCTTGTCCCAATATTTCAGTTTCTTGCACCTTATAAGGCTCGCGTGGTTGCTGCAATGATTGCTTTGGTTTTTACCGCAGGGATGTCGTTGTCTATAGGGCAAGGGTTGCGGCTGATGATTGATGATGGATTCAATGCTAATTCGCCAGAGCTGTTAGATCGGGCTGTGTTGATATTTTTGGGTTTAGTTGTGTGCTTGGCTGCGGGGTCTTATAGTCGTTTTTATTTGGTCTCTTGGTTGGGTGAACGCGTGGTTGCAGATATTCGTAAGGCTGTTTTTAATCATTTAGTGCAATTGCATCCGGGTTTTTTTGAGACGCATCATAGTGGTGATATTCAGTCTCGCATTACAACGGATACCACGTTGTTGCAAACGGTTATAGGGTCCTCTTTGTCCATGGCGTTGCGTAACTCATTGCTATTTATTGGGGGTTTTGTCTGGTTATTTATCACCAATATAAAGCTAAGTTTGATTGTTTTTGCGGTGGTGCCTTTTGTTGTGATGCCTATTGTGATATTTGGTCGGCGAGTTCGTCGTTTAGCTCGGTCGAGTCAAGATCGAGTGGGGGATGTAGGTGCTTATGTCGGTGAAGCGGTCCATCATATTAAAACTGTTCAAGCGTATAACCATCAGATAGAAGACATGCGGTTATTTGGTTTGCATGTGGAAAATGCCTTCGATGTGGCCAAGAAACGCGTGTCTCAGCGAGCTTTGTTGATGGGTGTGGTGATACTGCTGGTTATGGGCGCAGTGGGGGCGATGATGTGGGTTGGCGGCCACGATGTATTAGAAGGGCGTATTTCTGGCGGTGAGCTGGCGGCGTTTGTTTTTTATGCTGTTATTGTGGGTATGTCAGTTGGCGCTATCAGTGAAGTGATAGGGGATCTGCAGCGAGCGGCTGGTGCGGCGGAGCGAATTCTTGAGCTGTTAGCAACGGAAAATGACCTGGTTGTTCCGGAGACCCCTTTGTTATTACCGGAGCCTTTACGAGGTGATCTATCGATAGATCACCTATCTTTTCATTACGCAACGCGAAAAGAGCAGTGGGTTATTGATGACCTATCGTTGTTAGTAGAAGCGGGTACGGTGTGTGCTTTAGTTGGGTCGTCGGGAGCAGGAAAAACCACTCTGTTTGATTTACTGTTGCGCTTTTACGACCCTCAGAAAGGTGCCATTTTGTTAGATTCGGTTCCTATTGCGCAACTAGATCCACTTTCTCTTCGTGCTCAAATCGGGTTGGTTTCACAAAAGCCAGCGTTATTCACTGGATCAATTAGGGACAATATCGCTTATGGTTCTGCTGATATGGCACAAGACGCGATTATCAATGCTGCTAAAGCAGCGTATGCCCATGACTTTATCGAACAGCTTCCCGATGGCTATGACACGTTATTGGGGGAGCATGGTGTGGGGTTGTCCGGTGGTCAGCAACAACGCATAGCAATAGCCCGGGCGGTGTTGAAAGACCCCAAAATATTACTATTGGACGAAGCGACAAGTGCGCTTGACGCTGAGAGTGAGCATCAGGTACAAAAAGCGTTAAATGAATTAATGAAAGGTAGAACCACGCTGGTTATAGCGCACCGGTTAGCGACGGTATTACATGCTGATAAGATAGCGGTACTGAATAAAGGGCGAATTGAAGCGGTAGGTACACACACCGAATTAATTGCCAGCAACCCACTGTATGAGCGTTTAGCATCACTTCAATTTAATGAATAACGTTTTATTTCAACGGGGTAAACCTCAGCAAGGGAAAAACAAGCGATCCACGGGTGAGATGTGTATAATGCCCCTCGAAGTCAGCTGCTCTCATTTAACCCAGATAAGAAACGACGTGTAATATGAATACAGACGACAGAATGTTCTCTTTAGCGATAAACCCACGTTTTTGTGATACTGATGCGATGGGCCATATCAACAATACAGTCTACCCTGTATGGTTTCTTGAAGGTCGAGAATCGGTTTTAAAAATATTTAACCCCAACCTTGCAACCGAAGAGGTTAGCCTGGTATTAGCCAAGTTAGAAATCGAATATATTAATGAGATGTTCTTTGGTAAAGAGGTTGAAATTCGTACCTTTGTATTAAGAATAGGCACCTCTTCTGTGCTTGTTGGCCAAGAAGCTTGGCAAAGTGAGGCGTTGTGCGCAACGGCTACTGCCACAATGGTGAACTTTGACAAGCATACTCGCAAATCAGTGCCTATCCCGGGTGATGTCAAAGAACGCCTAACAAAACATGTACTTGAGACAGATGTTTAATAAATGACCATGTCTGCCAATGGTTTGGATGATACTATTGGTGACTGGTCGGTCTGGGGTGTTTGTTGAACAGTTGTTTACAAAACTACATAAAACTCCAGTTTATCCCCCCTGATATTGTGTTATAAAAATGGAAACCGAATAATTCTCTGTATGAAGTCTATACTACGAGAGATGGATCTCCAGAAGAGTGCTTGTTGTTAGGGGGTATAATGAAAAGAGAACTGAAGGCCTGTCTAGAGGCAATGAAACATGCGGAGTCATACCAAGCTTGGTCTGATGCTGCAAAAGAATACGACCGTTTATCGGGTAATGAAGAGTGGAAAGAAGATGATGCTTCCCCTCACTACGATTACAAAATGATTCGATTGCGTTATAACGAGCTGCGAACTGCTCGTGAGCGTGGCGATGTTAATCAGCTTGTATTTTTCTTCAATGAAGGTTTGCACGGTAACTTAGGCCGTATCGCAAACCCTATGCTTTACCAACAAAGCTTTTTTGGAACCAAGAATCTTGTAACAGACTACCTTGATGAGGTCTGTGCCTGCTTGCGTTGGATTGCAAAAACAGAGTTTCCTAATTTTTCATTCGTTCAAAAACTTGAGTTTTTTGAGCGAACAAGCCAGGCATTTGGTCAATCGGGATTGATGCTAAGTGGTGGTGCTGCATTAGGCCTATTTCACCTAGGTGTTTTAAAGGCAATGTTTGATGAAGGTTTGTTGCCCACTGTTATTTCTGGCTCAAGTGCTGGTTCGATTATGGCGTCGGCATTAGCAACTCATGATGACGATGAGCTGGAGCAGCTATTTGATCCAGAATATTTGTATCTTGAAGCATTCCGGACGATTGGCTGGCGCGGTACGTTAAAAGGTCAGGGTATATTGGATCCCGCGCAACTTGAACTGTGTCTTGAGCGTAATGTTAAAGATATGACGTTTGAAGAAGGGTATAAGCATACAGGGCGCAAGGTAAATATTACGGTGTCTCCGGCAGACCCTCATCAAGAGTCCCGTCTGCTTAATGCATTTTCGTCTCCGCATGTGTTGATCCGCAAGGCCACGTTAGCTTCTTGTGCGATACCTTATGTGTATCCCCCTGTGATGTTATGGGCAAAGAATATCGATGGTGAGAAGTGTCCGTTTATTCCTTCTCGTCAGTGGGTTGATGGCTCCATTAAAAATGACTTGCCTGCTCAACGCTTGGCTCGGTTATATGGTGTTAACCACACGATTGTAAGTCAAACCAATCCACATGTAGCTCCATTTATATCTCAAAAACACAAAGAGAAGAAAATGATGGGGTATCTGACGGATATGATCGTCACTAATACCCGTCATAATGTCTCTCAGGTGTTTGAATATCTAACTAATAAAGTGTCTAACCTGCAGCTGGCATTATTGTTAGATAAAGCACACTCCATCGTAAATCAGACGTATGTAGGGGATGTTAATATTGTTCCTCCTCGACGCCCGAGCAATATCTTCAAAATGATTACTAATGCAACGCCTGATATTTTGGCTGAGTATATTAAAGAAGGCACGGCATCAACATACCCGAAGATAGAGTCTATTCGTAACAGTACTATGATCAGCCGAACGATTAATGAGTGTTTGGAGGAGCTTAAGCTTGAGGAAGAGCGAGAGTTAAGAGAATACTCACAGGATCACGCTACAGCGTGATGCGCTAAATGTGGTTAAAGTGTTGATCGATTACGTTATACCGGATGTGCTACATCCGGTATAACGGTTTATTTTAATTTTACGAGCACCCCCCTCACGTTCTCTATGTATTACTCTCTGTAGGCTCATTTTTAATTTTTTCTTGGTCATATAGCTGTCTAAAAGTGTCACTGGACACATTATTTCTTCCTAGTTTGCCTAGGCAATTGTTGTGCGTGGTGGACTATGCTGAATAGATGAATGAAGAACTACAACACTTTTACTTTCTCAGTGTAGCATTGGCTATTGGCCTGTTAATAGGTGTTGAACGCGGCTGGAAAGAAAGGGAGGCAAAAGATGGAGAGCGCATTGCGGGTATTCGCACCTATGGTTTGATCGGCCTGTTGGGCGGTGGCACTGCATTGTTGATGCAAAGTGCAGGAGGCCTGGTAATTGGCTTGGCTTACGTTGCTATTGCGGGGGCGTTAACTACTGTTTATGTGGTGAATTTAAGTCGAGGTGATGAGGATGTGGGGATCACTAGTCTGATTACTGGGTTGGTGGCGTTTATGTTGGGTGCGTTGGCGGGAGTTGGAGAGGTTGTTGTGGCTGCTGCGTTTGGTGTGGTGACAACGTTATTATTAAGTCACAAACCAACGCTGCATCGTTGGGTAGGGGGGTTAAAAGGTAAAGAGCTGCGAGCGGGTATTAAACTTTTGTTGATCACTGTAGCGTTGCTACCCATTCTTCCCGATAAAGGGTACGGGCCTTGGGAGGCATTAAACCCTTATGAAATCTGGTGGATGGTGGTATTGGTTGCGGTAATTTCTTTCGTGGGTTATGTCGCTATCAAAGTAGGCGGGGCGCGTCGGGGAGTTATCTTTACAGGGTTGTTTGGTGGGTTAGCGTCGTCTACTGCATTGACGTTGCATTTTTCGAGAATGGGTCGTCGAGACCCGTTGATGGCCCCTGTTTTGGCAACCGGAATTTTACTTGCTTGTGGCACGATGTTTCCTCGTGTTTTGTTTGTTGTCACCCTTGTGAACCCTGAGATGTTTAAGCCTTTAGTCGTTCCGATGTTAGTGATGGCAGTGCTAACATATTTGCCCGCTATAGGGTTTTGGTGTTCGCCGGTTCCTCACAAAACGAGTAAAAGAACAAAGCTAAAAAACCCGGTTGAGTTACGAGCTGCGCTGGGATTCGGTGTGTTACTGGCATTGGTAATGTTGTTAAGTGTGGCGTTGCAGGACTGGTTTGGGGATGTTGCTGTTTTGGTTCTGGCGGCGGCATCTGGTATCGCTGATGTTGACCCTATTAATTTGTCATTGGCCCGCATGAGTTTAGATGGTTTGGCATTACATATTGCTGCAACTGGAGGTTTGATTGCCGCCGGTGTGAATAGTTTAGCAAAGGCGGCAATGGCGACCGCCGTTGGCGGTCGCGAAATAGGGTTTCGAGTTGGTTTGCCCCTAATTGTGAGTGCTGGAGGTGGTTTAGCTACGGCTTGGTTCTGGGTGTAGCCATTGCCGCTAGCTCAGCGGTTTTATGCGGGCAATAAGTAGTGGCAGTAATGTTAAATTTGCAAATAGTGCCGCCATCATTGCAACCCCTGTTAATAAACCGAAATACATGGTGGGAACAAAATTTGATAATGCCAAAATGGAAAAACCTAAGGTAATAGTGACAGTAGTGTAATACATTGCACGGCCTATGGAGGTATGGCTTCGATTAATTGCGCCCCAGTAATCATTGTCTTTATTAAACTCATCGGTGACGCGGTGAACGTAATGGATTGAGTTATCAACACCAATACCAATACTAATGGCTGCAATGGTAATTGTCATCATATCTAGGGGGATACCCGACCAACCCATCAATCCTAATATTAACGCGGCGGCAATAAGGTTGGGTATGATAGTAATTAACGCCATTTTTATATTTTTAAATAACATTATAAACATAATAAGAATGGCAAAAAACACTACGCCAAGGGTAAGTATCTGTGAGCGAAAAAGGCTTTGTAACATGTTGTTATATAACACCAGCATGCCGGTTAAATGTAGTTGACCTTCTTCAAGTTGCATTTTCTCTGTTAGTTCACGTTGAATCTTTTCTAACAGTACTTTACGTTGTAATGACGGGTCTGATTCAAATACACGAATAGAAAAGCGTAGTTGATTACCGTCTTCAGACATGTAAGGTGCAATCAAGGATTGTTTGATCTCTTGTGGTAGTTTTTTATAAAGAATTGCCAAAGTGAAGTCATCGGATACAACGTCTTCATCAATCTGTCGCAAGGTTTCTAGTGCAGTGGCGATAGATAGTACTTTTCCTGTCTCAGATAAGTCGTCTAAATATTTGTGTATGGCAAGGATTTCGTTAAATCGATGGGTGTTAAACCAATAGCTTGTTCCCGTTATGCCGGCGCTGTATTCTGCGCCAAAATCATCTTCCCAATCCTCGTCATCTTCAAAGTCATCTTGTTCTGTGTTTTCACTAGCCTCAAAGAAGCTACTTGGTGCATCAATGATAACGTCTAGCGGTGTGGTGCCTCCTAGCTTACGGTCGATAAGCTCCATGCCCTGGTAAATTTCAGTGTTCTTTTTAAAGTAATCAATAAAGCGGTTTTCTACTGTCAGGTTATTAATTCCGATGGCACTAAAGGTTGCTAAGAAAGCAAATAGAGCAAATGTTAGTGATGAGTGTTCTTTAATGTAGCGTGCAAGGCGCAAGGTGATTTTATCGGTTATCGCATTTTTATTGTTTGAAACGCTGGGCTGTAGGAATAACAAAGTGGCGGGAAATAGAGTGAACACCAATATAAAAGCGACAGATATACCAATGGTCATCATCCAGCCAAAGTCGATGATAGGTCGAATGCCACTGAATAATAAAGATCCAAATGCAACGATCGTGGTGATTGCGGTATAAAAGCAAGGGGCTGCTTTTGAGCGTATGGTATCTTTGATCAGGCTGAGTTGTGTCGCATTAGGGAATTGTTCTTGAAGCTCTCGATAGCGAACAATTAGGTGTATCGATAATGACAGCGTGATGATTAGCAGTAATGAGATAAAGTTTGAAGAGACTACTGTAACGGGCCAGTTAACAAAACCTAGAAAACCGACCATAATAGTGCCAGCGGCAAGACAGGTGAGTATGGGTAAGCTAACCCAGCGAAACTTACGAAAGGTGATTGTTAATATAGCGATCATAAAACAAATAACACCCACGCCAAACGTCATTAAGTCATGCTGGATAAAGTCCGTTGAGTCTGCAGTAATCATTGGCACGCCACCAAGGTGAATAGTGGCTTTTTGTTGGTAGGTTTTTATGATGTCGCGAATAGTAGCAATGTCATTTTTTTGATTCTGTTGATAGGTGCTGTTATGGGCATCGAACTGTTGTGATATTTGTTCTAGCGTTTGCTGTTCGCTGGGTAAAAGGGTGTTGTTACGTTTTTTATCTCGTAAAGCGTTACGTTGTTCTAATAATTTGTGCCATGTCTCATCTCTGATGAATTTGATTTGTAGTGCTGTTGTTTTCCCGTCTGGGCTAATAATAAGATTGCGATACAGTGCGCTGGTGACAAACTCTTTTTTGGCAAGTGTGATGTCTACTTGCGGGCTTTCTAAGGTTGTGATGCCCTTTTGTAGCTCGCTTAAAGTGACGGGCGGGCTTTGTATTAAAGGAACATCAAGTAAACTTGTGATGGATTTAACACGGGTTAGTGCAGAAAGATCGTTTTTGAGCGACCGCAAATGGTTGAGGGCATCTGTGCTGAAAAGGCCATTCTTAAAGGTGTTGTTAGATGGTGTATAGGTTAGGATGAGGCTGTCGTCCGAGCCATAGCTAGCACGAGTAGCCCGGTAGTACTCCAAGGCTGAGTCGTTTTCTAGCACTAACGAGTCTGCAGAAGCGTCTAATTTAAAGTTTGGGCTTTGATATGCAAAGAATGCGATGACCAGTGATACAACAAGCAGAGTTGTTTTAGGCTGGTTGAGAACGAATCGGTTGTAAATATTGAACATTATGTATTTGAGCCGTGAGTTAGGTGTCGATGGTTGACATCATAATATTGGACATCAAACCCCGTCAATACAGCAGATACAAAAGGCAGTACAATGGCTGCGTTCAAAATGTTAGTGTTTGTGATATATGGACGTCAGCGTACCCACGTTACCTTTGAAAATGTTAGTGCTAAATGAGGAGCCATTATGAATCTGGAAAAGTCTAAGAAGAGAATTGCCAAAAAGGCAAAAATGGGATTTCAGGGGTATCCGGAGATTTCAATTGCATATTTGGGATGTGATAATGAAAGCGCCAACGAGGTGATTTTGACGTTTGTAGCTGACGAGGGTGTTCAGGCCATGGAAGAGAGCTTTAAAAGCGAATCTGACGCTCGGGAAGATGAAGCTATTCAGTCTGCCATAGTGAAAATGATTGAGCGTTCTGAGGCTAAAACAGTTATTTTGGTTGAGGGGGTAAAGCTGAATTCATAATGACTTGGGTTAGGCAAGTAATCAGAGTTTGATTACTTTGCTCGGTGGGACGATGAGCGTAAAAAATAATGAAGGGGATGGTTGTACCTTTTATTTAAGGGTACCTGTTGCTCTGGGTCAGTAACGAGGCCTGGAGAAAATGGTAAAAAGGGAATCATGCTCACATTTAACAACAACAACGACTCTCGCATACTGCCGTTGCAGGCGATGCATCCAGGTAATTTCGCCCTGGTGATGGCCAGTGGTGTCATTTCAATCGGTTTCAGTATCCAAAACCAACCACGATTGTCCGATATTTTGTGTGTTTTTGCGATCACAGCGTGGCTGTGCCTGTTAGCGTTGAGCTTGGTGCGCCTTATTCGTTTCAGCAGCGCGGTGCGTATAGACTTGCTCAATCCACGCATGGTATTTTCGTTCTTCACATTAGTGGCTGCGACCGATATTGTCGGGTTATTATTACATGAGCGGGGTTATATCAAGCTCGCTCTGACTTGTTGGGTAATGGCGTTCACCGTATGGTGTTTGCTTCTGTATCTATCGTTCAGCGTACTGACATTTTTAACACACGAACGTAACGTCAATATCGTGCATGGCGGCTGGCTAATTTCTATCGTCGGTACTCAATCCCTGGTCTTGCTTGGCGCAAAAATAGCGCCTGATCTGGGTGAATATGCAGTTTATATGATGGTTGAAGTACATATGCTCTGGGGGTTGGGCCTGGCGTTCTATGGTATTTTTGTCACATTGTTTTGTTATCGTATTTTCTTTCTTAATCTTCGCCCTCACGACATTTCCCCTTTGTTGTGGGTGGTAATGGGGGCTGCGGCCATCAGCGCTAATGCAGGTACTACGCTGTTGCTTGGGGATTCACATCTCGCATTTCTGGAGTTGCAACGTCCTCTTATTGACGGTGTTACTATGATGATTTGGGCCTGGGGGACGTGGTGGATACCAATGCTAGTCCTCTTTGGCATTTGGAAGCATGTTGTTAACCATTTACCATTAAAATACGAACCGTCTTGGTGGAGCTTGGTGTTTCCGCTTGGAATGTATTCCGTCGCTAGTGCTCGTCTTGGTTTAGCCGCGGAATTTCCTCCTTTGCAATGGATTGCGGAATTAATGATCTGGGTTGCTTTTTGCGCGTGGCTATTGGTATTGCTTGGATTGATTAAGCAGCTGTGGCGCCTGTTTGCGGGTGGTGTGAATGTGGGAAGTGGGACGTAAGCATAATAGGCCATGCGTTTTAGATGGACGTATTGCAGTTGGTTGTTTTATAAGGTTTTTTTGTTTTTGGTTTTTCGTTAATCTGGATGGATTGCCATAATGCTGCTAGGGTTAATAGTGTCGAGCTTGAAAATGGTCCTTCCTTTCGACCTACCATTTATGGATAAAACCAGTGGCTTCTAAATCTGTATTGTTAAGGCTTAACCAGCTTGTGATTCCTGCCATTATCGTATTATCGGTAGCGTCATTCTATTTGCAAAACCAGATTGAGGCGCGTTATCGAGAAGAGATTGGGAAATCCTTAGATACGGTACTCGATACGACAGCCCAATCGTTAATGACATGGAATACCAAAGAGCGCTCCGCGACTTTAACGTGGGCTAATACCCCTCAATTAAGATCCATAGCGAAAAAACTTGCTGATCAATATGCCGGTGAAGAGTCATTCGATCTTGTTCATGGAGATGCACAAAAAACGCTAAGGAAGTGGTTGTTACCTGTTATTCAGGGAAAAGGGTATCGAGGGTATTTCATTATCGGTCCTGGAGACATTAATTTAGCCTCTAGTCGAAATGGAAATATTGGTGAGGTTAATCTGTTAGCAGAGAGAGGGGATTTTCTTGAGCGCTTGAGGCAGGGAGAAACGGTCTTGAGTATGCCGATTAAATCGGATGTGGTGTTAAAAGATGCGCTAGGTACACCTCTACGGGAACAGAATTCTATGTTTGTAGGTGCGCCAATTATCGGTGGAAAAAATGAGATTGTTGCGCTACTGACATTTCGATTAGATCCAGCACAAGATTATTACCCTATCTTGGCGCGAGGGCGAATTGGTCAAAGCGGCGAATCTTATACGTTAAGTCAAGATGGCACGTTGTTGAGTCAAAGTCGATTTCGGGACCAGTTAGTTGACCTTGGTTTATTGGACAATAGTCAGCTAGCCACATTAAACCTGAAAATAGTTGATCCAGGAGTCAACCTATTAGATAAACCGGATGCAGGTGTACCTATGGATCAACGGCCTAGAACTAAAATGGCCAAAGGTATTTATAATCAAAATCAAGGGCATGACTGGATTGGATATAGAGACTATCGCGGGGTCGAGGTTATAGGCAGTTGGCAGTGGGTAGATGGCTTAGGGTATGGCATAACCTCTGAAATTGATGTGGATGAGGCCTTTTCAGTACTGTTGTTGACGAAGAAGGTTATTACCCTTTTTACCGTGGCGGTTTCGCTATTGCTCCTGGGTTTGATGGTTCTTTTTAATAAAGGGCAGCGAGATTTGGTGAAAAGTGAAACGCAAATTCGAACCTTGATTGATAACCTCCCTAGTTTTGTTTATGTGAAGTCACTTAGTGGCGGTCTGTCGCTAGCCAATAAAGCAATACTCTCATTAAAACGGAATCATAATGTACCTGATAATGCGTCGACTACTATCGCATTTTCTAGCGATATCGCAGATTTCATGAATGAGAAGGATGGCGATGTTGTTGAAAACCAATGCCCAATTGAATTTAAGCAACCTTTAGAAATTGATTATGAAAAGAGAACGTATTTAACCACTAAGTTTCCATTGTTGGACGAAGGAGGCGTGATTTTTGGTATCGGTGCGATACATACGAATATTACAGACTTGGTGAGTACCCAAGATCAATTGGCGGAGCAGGAATTGTATTTGCGCGCTGTATTGGATAACGCAGCTGAAGGTATTATCACCGCCGACCCACGGGGCGTTATTCTATCGTTTAACAAGCATGCTGAGAAATTATTTGGTTATCGACCTGACGAAGTGATTGGCTGCAATCTTTCTATATTGATGCCGAAAGATATCGCACGACAACATGATCGGTATTTAAGGGCTCATAAGGAGATAGGTACCACAAACGTTATAGGGCAGGGGCGAGAAGTTAAAGGTCTTCGAAAAGACGGAACTAATTTTCCGGCGCTCTTATCGATAAGCGAAGTATTTACGGGGAATGGTTGTATTTACACGGGCATTATCCATGATTTAAGTGACCTTTATGAAGCAACGGATTCACTGGAAAAACTAAATCAAGATCTTGAAAGGCGAGTGGCGGAGCGCACTAAAGAAGCTGATTTTGCCAATCTAGCGAAAGGCGAGTTTTTGGCAAATATGAGTCATGAAATTCGGACACCGCTAAATGCGGTGGTAGGGTTATCTCACTTGATGGGAAAAACAGACTTGAGCGTAAAACAACTCGACTACCTTCAGAAGATAGAGGGAGCTTCTCGATCATTGCTTGGGATTATTAATGATATTTTAGATTTTTCTAAGATAGAGGCCGGAAAATTAGATATTGAAGTTGTGGATTTTTGTTTTGACGATGTGTTGTCTGACTTAAGGTCACTTGTTGCGAACAAGATAAGTGATAAGAATGTTGAATTACTGTTTGATGTCGATAATGAGTTGCCAAGCCATGCTATGGGTGACCCATTACGTTTAGGGCAGGTGCTGCTTAACCTTGCCAATAATGCTGCAAAGTTCACTGACAACGGAGAGGTTGTATTAGCGGTGTGTGTGGTATCGGAGACGGATAAAGAAATTGAAGTAAACTTTGCCATTAAAGATAGCGGTATAGGTATGACGACAGAGCAGCAGGCAAAGCTATTTACCGCATTTACTCAGGCAGATTCATCAATATCAAGAACACACGGAGGCACCGGGTTAGGGCTGACGATATGTAAACAGTTGATAGAATTGATGGGGGGTGATATTTCCCTTTCTAGTGAGCAAGGAAAAGGAAGTGTATTTTCTTTTTCTTTAGCTTTTCTTCGATCTTCAAAAACTGAAAGTCTTCCGGATATTGTTGATGCTATAAAAAACATACGCGTTCTGGTGGTTGATGATAACGAGATTAGTTTAGATGTGATTGGGCGTATGTTATCCGAATATACACCCTACGTGACAACGGCGAGTACTGCAGAAAAAGCTATTGAGATACTAGAGGCTGGAGGGCAGTGTGATCTGGTGTTGATGGATTTTAGTATGCCGGGAATGAATGGCATACAGGCAGCTGAGAATATCAAACGTAGTGTCCAGATTTCCAAAATCCCGGTTATTTTGATGATGTCATCATTTGATGAATCTCATATTGTTGATGATCAACATAGTTCAATGTTGGATGGGTTTTTATCAAAACCGGTGTTGTCATCTACGTTGATGAGGGCGATTTACAACCAGCTAGACAAAGGCAGTATTAGAAGTACCTATAGCGTTACTTCTAATACTTCGACGGGTGCTAATTATAATCTGGAATCTACCATATTGATAGTTGAAGATAATGACCTTAATCAGCAAATAGCCCGGGAGTTATTAGAAGATAAAGGTGTGACCGTTGCCGTTGCAGATAATGGGGCTGTTGCTATTGAGATGTTAGAGGTGGCTCATTATGACCTGGTGTTGATGGATATACAGATGCCAGTAATGGATGGTTATACCGCGACGCAAAAGATCAGAGAAAATGTTCGATTTAAAGATCTTCCGATTATTGCAATGACAGCAAATGCGATGAAGGTAGATGTTGAGCGCTGCCATGACGTTGGCATGAATGATTACATTGCAAAACCAATTGATCCTGAAAAAGTATTTACAACAATAGAAAAATGGTTGGCTAAAGCAACGGTAGTTAAACCAACGCAGCTAGACATCGGCGTGTCGAATAGGATTCGAGCGGCTGATACAGATGATAATCTACGTATTGCTTTTGAACTTGAAGGTTTTGATACTACCCAGGGAGTTCAACGTGTTGGAAATAAATGGCATCGTTACAGGGAGTTGTTAACGTTGTTTGTAGAAAACTATTCAGATGCAATAAAAAATGTCAGGGAGTTAGTGAATCAAAAGCAGTACCATGAAGCCATACGATGCGTTCATACTTTAAGGGGTATTGTTGGTAATGTCTCTGCTGAGGCGTTATATGATGTGTTGTGTGAGTTAGACGTGTGTTTGCAAAATGGAGATTTAGCCTCATTGCCTGGATTGATAGATAAGTCAGATATATTACTTGCTCAAGCAGTAACAAGAATTGAGGGGTTGAGTCAGGAGAAATGCTAAACAACGACCCTATAAATACATGAGCTTAAAATTATACGGACTTTCTTCCCTTGCTGAAGGTTAATCGCCAGTGGCAGGTTGTTTCGAAACTTTTCCATAATGACTAATGCGTTGGATGAGGACAAGGATGGCGTTACTTAATTTTGAGTCACTATAGTTTTTTGAGTGTTGTTTTGTCCTTGCATAACAAGAGATCTCATGCCATATATTATAGCGTGAATGGTTGGTCACTGGCTGTGAGGAGGGGGTATGTTTGATTACATTATTGTTGGTGCAGGGTCTGCGGGGTGCGTATTAGCGAATCGTTTGTCAGAGAACCCTAAAAACAGAGTGTTGTTATTGGAAGCAGGGCCAAGTGATCGATCTTTGTTTGTGAATATGCCTGCAGGCGTAGGAGAGTTACTAAAAGGAGGTAAACATAACTGGTGCTTTGATACCGCTCCAGAACCTCATTTACAAAACCGCAGTCTGTATTGGCCTCGTGGTAAAGGTTTAGGGGGCTCTAGTGCGATTAATGGCATGGTGTATATTCGTGGGCATGCAGAGGATTACAATGACTGGGCCAAGCAAGGAAATGCTGGTTGGAGTTATGCTGATGTACTGCCGTATTTTAAGCGCTCAATGAATCAAGAGCGGGGAGCTGATGACTTTCATGGTGTCGGCGGCCCCTTGGCGGTGGAAGATCCGAAGTCAGGTCACGAGCTCTTTTCAGCGTTTATTGATGCTGGGCAAGAAGCTGGAGTGCCATATAATGCGGACTTTAACGGCAAGCAGCAAGAGGGGGTAGGCCCTTTTCAGTTAACCATTAATCATGGGCAGCGCTGTAGTGCAGCTCATGCCTATTTACGCCCGATTATGCAGCGTCCCAATCTCACTATAGAAACGGGTGCGCAAGTAAAGCATTTGTTAATTCATAATAACCAGGTGGAAGGGGTGCGTTATCGCAAAGGATTTAGAAATTTGGATGCGGTTGCGCGACAAGAAGTCATTGTGTGCGCTGGCGCTGTCCAGACGCCTCAATTGTTAATGTTGTCGGGGATTGGTGAGGCACAGGAACTTAAGCGTCAAGGGATTGATGTGGTGCATCATTTGCCTGGTGTGGGTAAGAATTTACAAGATCATTTGGATGTCTGCGTTCAGCATCATTGTGTAAAACCCATCACCTTATTTAGCCAGACAAAATTCCATAATTCAATAATGACGCTGATGCGTTATTTGATGTTTAAGGATGGTTTGGGGGCATGTAATGGGTTAGAGGCAGGGGCTTTTGTTAAATCAAGTCCGACTTTGGATCGCCCTGATATTCAATTACATTTTATTCCGGCATTTATGTTGGATCATGCTCGTGAAGAAGGCCCCGGTCATGGTTATATGTTGCATGCTTGTCAGTTACGCCCAGAGAGTCGAGGTTACGTTACATTGAACTCATCAGATCCTTTAGCACCGCCAGTGATTCAGCCAAATTATTTGAACTGTCCCAAAGATCTTGATGTCATGGTGAAAGCGGTAAAAATATCTCGTAAGATTTTTGCTGCCAAAGCGTTTGATGCTTATCGAGGGGACGAATATTTACCCGGTTCCAGCGTGACTAGAGACGAAGACATTGCGGCGTTCGTAAGGCTCAAATCAGAAACAATCTATCACCCGGTGGGTACCTGCAAAATGGGGGATGATGGTCTTGCAGTCGTAGATGCGGAATTGCGTGTCTATGGGGTGAAATCGCTGCGGGTTGTGGATGCCTCGGTAATGCCAACGTTGATAGGCGGGAATACTAACGCTCCTACCATTATGATAGCGGAAAAAGCCGCTGATTTGATTTTAGGTAAGCGCCCACTACCGGCAGATGCTGTGGTTGAGGTGTTGGCTGAGCGTTGTGATACAATATAACCATGTTTGAATATTGATTAACCGCTAGAGAATAAAGCAGTAATGGCAAAGCGAGATAAAAAAGCAGGGCCTGTTGCCCAAAAAATGGAAGAAGAACTGACACGTTACCGCGGTTTGCGGCAGCATGATGAGTCACAGCCAAAATTTAAAGAACAGGTTTACATTTTGCAAGAGTGGCAATCAAAGCGATTACAGAAAACGCATAATTTATTACTTCAAGATGAACGTTATCAAGATGCTACGTTATTTTTTCTTGAAGATATTTATGGGGGGATTGATTTAACTGAGCTTTCTCATCAGATTGAACGAGTAATGAATAAGGCATTTAAGATTTTGCCCGAGAAGGTAATGGCAACCTCAACACATGCGTTGGAATTTAATGCGTTGTCAGCTGAGCTTGATGAAGCAATGGCATGTTTTCTCTTTAATGAAATGGGTGTTGCTGAGATTACTTTTGATGCGTATGTTGAAGCTTTTCGGGAAGCCGTCGACATATCGTTGAGGCATCGGCAGGCAGCGCTGGCGAAAATGTTGGCGCAGGGCTTGGATAAATATGTGAGAAGCCGGTTAGTGTATGGCACGTTTAAAATGGTTAAACGCCCTGCTGTAAATGCAGGTATTGGTGAGCTGTATGATTTTATGGACAAAGGCTTTGATGTGATGAGGCCATTGGGTAGCGCAAAGGAGTTGATTGATGCCATTGTTGACGAAGAGGTGGCAATCGTAAATCGAATCTATGGGCGTAGCGACGATCCCTTTGGGTTTCAGTGTTTTTAATAAGGCCAGTTTGTATTTTTGCGTGGTTTTTTTGCGTTGCTTGGTTTAGTGCTCGACGGTTTTAGATTGGATGATTTAGATTGGTCAACATTGCTGGTGCTTTCTGACTCTTTAGATGTGTTTTTGTACCCCATGATGTTCCAAAAAGGTAGCTTGCGGGTAAGCCCTTTGACTTCATCCATTGTGTTGGTTAACCCAGTGAGCTTGTTGGATAACAATCGCATATCATCAATGTTTTCAGCGATTCGAAATACCACAATATAAAATTCCATTAATGCGCGAACTACTGTGGCAATTGCGATAAAGGTAATGGGGCCTGCGATAAAAAGGAAAAACATGCCGCGTGCAATGGAGGTCAAGAAGGCTTCAAAACATAGATATAAAATGGCAAATAAGGTGGAGGCCAGGATAACGAAGTAAAGTGCAGGGAACATTTGAACAGTAATGAATTTCGAGAATGAGAAATCAAATAACATTTGAAAAAATGTTAGAATGTTATTCTTGTTCTGCGTGTCGTCCCTATTATCTTCTGATGGTTGTGTTTTTTTCATGGAGTTGTTGGATATGCTTATGTGGGGTTAGTTGCTTGCTGTGTTGGCTGCGTTAACGAATCTAAGCGATTGATAGTCCATACTAACGCACCTAATCCAGTAATGATATTCGCGATACTAATTCCAATAAAAACCCCTTTTAATCCAAAGGCAGAGTCACCGATGTAAGCAAATGGAATGGTTAGAGCAAATAATCGAATGCAGTTTATGGACATTCCAATAGCGGGGCGTTGCAATGCATTTAATGACGAAGAAATAACCATCACCATACCCTGAAAGCCATAACTGATGGGTACAATCCATAGAAATAGCGCAGTAGTCTCTATGACCGCAGTATCGTTGTTGAAAATTTGAGCGATAGGTTTTGCTGTAGCGAGTAATAGCAACGTAATAAAGAGCTCCCAGCAAACCGTAAAGATTAGCGCTGCCCGCAGACTCTCTTTTATTCGTAGTTGTTTGCCAGCACCGTAATTCTGCGCGACAAAGGGTGTCATTACTGAAGATAGTGCCATGATCACAACCATGGCTAATGACTCAATACGTGTTCCTACACCATAACCTGCTACTGAGGCTTCCCCATATTGAGAGACAAGGCGAGTAAGTATGCCTAGGGCTATTGGTCCTAACATGTTGGTTGTGGATGCTGGTATCCCGATCCGTAACATGGAATACCAATCTTGAGTTATTGTGGGTAATGTCGTTGCGAGGCGAGTAAAACCAAAACCCTTTAAGGTAATCATTTTTTTGTGATTGGCGAGTAAATAGATGACGGCGATGGAAGCAACAAACCACGAAATTACGGTGGCAATCGCCGCACCTTGAATACCAAGCGCAGGGATGGGGCCAAGTCCGAAGATGAGAATAGGATCCATAATACCATTGGCGAGCCCTGCTAACGCCATGATGATGCTGGGCGTTTTTGTATCCCCCGTGGCACGGATTGTACTGTTACCAATCATAGGGATATAGAGAAGTAACAAACCCGCGAACCAAATGTCCATATAATCTGATATTAGGGGTAACGTTGTGTCATCAGCACCTAATAAGTGAAATAGTGGTGTTAGTGTAAGAATTCCCAAGGCTGATAGGGGAATGGCTGAAACTATGGCTAATAGCAGCGCGTGGGTGCATATCCGTTTGGCTGATAACCTATCACCAGAACCGATTTTTGCTGCCAATATGGCTGCGGTGCCAATGCCTAGCCCCATCGCTATGTTCATGAATACAAAGGTGACGGGGAATGTAAAGCTGACTGCTGCGAGTTCTTTTGCTCCCATTAAGCCAATAAAAAAGGTATCAACAAGATTAAACAGCAGTATGGCCATGATTCCTAGAATCATGGGCAGCGTCATTTTACGTAGTGTGGGTATAACGGGAGCGTGAGTTAGCAGGGGTTGTTGATGGGTACTGCTTGGTTCGTGACTCATGTAAAAAACTCAAAACTCAGGGGCGATCATTATCCCATAAAAAATGTTGAAAAAATGGCCAAAGTGATTTTAAGCTGGAGTTATTCCACAATAAAACTGGTAAATAGAATAGCTTCAATGTCTGTAGATTCGTTTTCTGAGTCTAGAACAGAAATAACCGCCGCTAAGGCATCTGCCTTTAACCGTGTTTTACCTTCGGTAGATGCGAGAGTAGCTTCTTCTTGTCGACTAAATAACATCACCAGGTTGTGGCGGATATAGGGTAGGTGGCGATCTATCGCTTCTGCCGTTGCATTACTGGTTACCTGCAGGGTGATATCGGCCTTGATGTAACTGAGCTTTTTGGATTGATAGTTGGTGACAATAGCGGGTTTCAACGGGACGTATTGTACATTACTTGAGCCTTCTTCGCCTTCCTCTGCGTGAAGTAGCGAGGTTGCGAACATACAGATGAAGAAAAAGGCTAAGTGCAAGGGTTTCATATTATAGTTTCCATAAGTTGTATTAAAAGCATAGACAATTCTTCAGGGATTGCTGTGGTTACGTGAATTTATGAGTGGAATATGGCTTTTGCCGTTTTGGGGGGAGGCGGGGGCGTTGATTAACTGCATATATTTACCAAATCATGGTAAATAATGTGAATATTACCTTCACAGATAAAAATAATAGGCTATTTTTAGAATTAATAATCGCCAGCAACTAATTGCCACAAAACAAAAAATAGAAAGGTGTTGTATGGAAGGTAAGCGCATAGAAGTTCAAGATTACCGTATGAATACAAATTTGGGACCCTGTATTCTAATGGGCTGTGTGTCCTGGTTAGCGCTATTTTCACTGTATCAATGGTTTAACTAGTCGTTGAGCCTGAAGGGGGGGGGGTGAAAGGTGGTAGCAACAGCGTTGAAATTTGACCTCAATCAGCGAAAGTCTGTGTTATGCTTTGTAGACTAACTTTAGATAGTAGGTTTCCCGTGAATTTTTAGGCCAATTTGGGAATGCTCGCAAAACGACGAACAGTCTTTAGAGGAATAACATGAGAACCATCCATAAATTCCAGTTAGAAATTAATGCAGAAACGCAAATATTAGAACTTCCAGATAATAGTCGTATGCTGCATGTTGAGTATGTGATGCCGAGGCGTGCAATTAATGTATGGTATGAAGTAACGGCGGATATGACTGCAGAGCGATTACCTCATAAGTTTCGTATATTTTCTACAGGGGATGGCATCCCTGATAATGGTGAGTATGTTGGCAGTACCATTGATCAATATCTTCCAGAGTCTTATCATATCTACGAGCTTAAAGATTAGATGTTAGAAAACTGGGTTTTGAAAACTCAGTGTTGAAAATTCTCTAAAAAGGGGTGCTCCGGCACCCCTTTTTATTACCCTGTTGTTAGTAGATGCGGTTAATGCGTGTGTACTACTACGTAAATATTGTGTGTTAAATCCTTATGTCAGATCTTGAAACAATCGGTAAATATACCATCGAAGGGGTGCTAGGCCGCGGAGCCATGGGGGTTGTATATAAAGCCTTTGACCCCA
>MAAC01017898.1_pt1 | contig 37213 bp, 36 predicted proteins | sample 1115981 | NCBI WGS metagenome assembly MAAC01 (sample SAMN04961126, study PRJNA320927) | seawater metagenome | isolation source: sample BD02T64 sea water enriched with oil for 64 days | place: USA:Gulf of Mexico | collected 2013-07-27 | reverse complement strand
GTAAATGAGAATTTCAACAACGATAGAGTACATAAATATCGCTTAAGGTTAGTAGGTCGAGATTACGCAATAAATAAGCTTATAGAAGAAATAAATAAGATATGAGCGAGCAAGACAAAACCCCTGAAACGCAAGGCGATATCAAGGGCTTAAAAGACAAGGACAAGGTAGTGAAACTAAATGAGAAACTAGAGGGTTGTTTGATAGATCCAACAGAAAAACTTGACCCACCGAAAAGAGCATGGTTAATGGTAGACAGTAATGGTGAGTACATTCTTGGAACGCTAGGCAACTTTTCACTAGTTACAGGAAAAGCAAAAAGCAAAAAATCTTTTTTTATAAATATTGCGGTTTCTGCAACAGTTTCAGGACAGGTGACTTGCAATAAATTCAAATCAGAACTACCAAAAGAGCAACAGACTGTTTTGTATTTTGATACTGAACAAGGTAAATATCATGTTCAACTTGCTTTAAAACGTATTTGTAAACAAACTGGAATAGCAGAGCCAACAAATTTAAAAGTTTATGGATTACGAAGCTATAAACCCTCTGACCGTCTTAAATTAATTGAATATGCGATTTACAATATACCAAATATTGGACTTGTAGTTATAGATGGAATAAAAGACCTCATCAATTCAATTAACAATGAAGAAGAAGCCACAATGATAAGTAGTAAGTTATTAAAATGGACTGAAGAAAAAAATATCCATATAATAAACGTATTGCATCAAAACAAGACTTCAGAACACGCAAGAGGACATATTGGGACTGAATTAATAAACAAATCAGAAACGGTGCTTAGCATCAATGTAGATGATGGAGATAGGCAAATTTCCGTAATGACACCCGAGCAAACGAGAAATAAAGAACCTCAACCCTTTGCATTTAGAATTAATGAACAAGGTTTACCTATTGAAGTTGAAAACTATCAATTCACAAAAGAGATTTCATCCGGACAAAGAAACTTCCTTACAGAATTAACAGAAAAATACAAATATGAAATAATTGAAAGTTGTTTTGTTAGAGAAGCAGAAAGGCAAGGTATTGAGAGAATAGAAAGGTTTAATGTAAAGATTACTTACGGGAATCTTATAGAAGATGTTAAGTACCTGACTGAAGATTTTCACCAGGAAAAGGTAGGTAATAATAAGACAAAGGCTTTCATAACACATTGTAAAATGAAAGGATATTTATCGCAAGAAAAAGCACGTAAGCCTTATCAACTTTTAAAATTTGAAGTTGTTGATAGTTTGCGCATAACAACTTCAAACTTCTAACATTATATGTTTCATAAGGTTTAGTACCCCTATATATAGGGGGTACGTTAAACCGTATATAGCAAAAGGTAGGGTTTAAACCGTATGTCAAACCTTACGGATATAGTGATAGCAAGTACTTACAAGGTTTTAGAAGACAAGGTTTAAAAGTACTTAAACCGTATAAGGTTTAGAGGGCACTTAAACCGTATAACTAAATGAATAATGACAATAAAAAACTAACTATATGAAACTAAATACTACCGATAAAATAATGCTGATAATGTTTATATTAGGCATTCTATTCTTTATTTTTTAGAAGTTGAGGTGGGTGGGCAACTTCTAACCATTATAAGTCTTTGTAAAGTACTTAACCAAGTTAGCCGAATTTTTTAAGTTGATGCTTTATAGGTCGCAACACTCACTTCAAAAAAAGGAATATATAACAGAAAGCTCTCTCAGATTTCGTAAATTGCTAGAACAAGCAATTAACTATAAACTATGTTAGCTTTAGTTTTTTTTATTTAATTTTTGTAATTAATATTTAATATCATACTTTTGCACTTAACTAATAGGTTAAGTTTTTTTGGAAAATTTTTATTTGATCCATTGTTGTGAAGAAAATAAATTTAGAGTCTTCATAAATGGGAGTAACTCTGAACTATTAAAAAAATTCACTGAAATTAATAGAAATCCAAAATTCACTAAAAAGTTTGTACTAGTCATAGAGTCTGTTAAAATTAATATTGCGAATAAAACTCAATTTAATTGGGAAGCTAGTTGCGAATTAGGTGAGATATATGCAATTAAAGTTGATATACATAGGTTTTATACTTTAGTCTGTAAAAAAGCTGGATATAAAGACCTATTCATTTGTAGATATGGGAGAAAACAAACTCAGCAAAACGACAAAAAGCTTTTAGCTATTATAAATTCAATTCCAAAAATTTCATTTCAAAAATTATTACAATGAAAGAAGTAATTAATATTTCAAGTAGTTCTTTGAACTCTTATATAGAGAACAATAGAGTGAAAATAGATGAAGCTTTAGTTAGCTTAAGATTAATGAAAGAAGTTGATGATTTTTTAGAAATTAATAAGATTAGTCAACGCGAATTCTCTGATAATATAGGCTATTCTGAAGCATTTATTAGTCAATTAATGTCAGGAACCAAAAAGTTCAATGCATCATTTATTAATAGGTTTGAAAAAGTTTATGATATAAAAATTGACTTTAAGATTAAATGTAAAAACACAATTAATTTTATATCAATTATTTCAGATTCACATATTGAAATCAATGTTAATGTTTTAGGATTAACACATTCTAAAAATACTTTTTCCCTTGAGAGTAAAGCAAGTGAATTTTTTGAATTTGATGAAGAATACTTAACATTGGAATCGTAATGGATAATAAAAAAGTAACTTTTAATTTGAGATTTGCTGAAATAAATGTAAGTAAATATTCTCAATTTGATTTAGAAAAAGAATTTAATAAAGATGAAAAGCCATTTATTGAATTTCAAAGCAATTTTCAATTTAAGGTTTTAGAAAAAGAAGAGAAATTAGTTTGCATTGTTTCAGTTGAGCTTATAATAATTGAAACTAAAGAAGTTTTTGCAGAACTTAAAGTAGAAAATATTTTTAACATTATGCCTTTTGATGATGTTGTTAAATCTGAATCAGACGATAGTTATAACATTCCTAATCCTGTTTTACATAATTTATTTTCGCTCTCAATTTCTACATTTCGAGGAATCTTATCTGAAAAATTAAAAGGAACAATCGCTCAAAATGAGGTTTATCCTTTAATTAATGCCGCTGCTATTTTAAAAAATAAAGAGTAAGTGTAAGTTTTTAGTTAAAATAAAACTAACGGTCTTGTGTATGAAATGTAGTGGATTGTGATATAGTAATTATTTGGTTAAAACAGAACTTAATGAAAAAACGGCTTCGATATAGAAACGAAACCGCTATTATTTTTATAAAATGTTGTACAAAGCATTTATTCTTTTTCTTCTAAAATTTCAGTTTTTACAATAATTGATTCATCTATAATCAATAGATTATTTTTCATTTCATCTATTAAAGTTCCTTTCAGTGAAGATGTTTCATAATAAGGACTTTCGATAGCAGTAATGTCAAAAATTGCTGACGATGCTGTATAACCTGTATTTTTTATTCCTGTTTTCATTGTTACAAAGGTATAAAATTAATTTAAAATTTCTTGTCTCCAACCTTCAAACGTTCTATTGTCCTTAATCATTGTCTGTTGTTGCTGATTTGGTTGCTGAACAACTTGTCTATTTAGTGTTCCTTCACTTACAAAAACATCACAACCAGATTCAACACTCTCAATAATCGCTCTTCTTAGTTGATAAGTAAACTGATTTTGATTACCCAAAAGGACATTTGGCTCAAAAGGTGTTCTTAATTCAAGTTCTTTTTCGATGTCATCATATATTGACTTTATACAAGTATATAGCTCCATATTCGGCTTTTCTATGTTTAATCCAAGGTCTTTAGCTTCTTTCCTGTGCATAGTATAATCGTGAGAACCCGATTCCGAACAAAGAAATTTAATTACATCATCTTCGTGTTCTTGACCAATTTCGTGGTTTGCGAGAAGTTTCTTTGCTAACATCTTAATTTGAGTTTTAGATTTATATACTTGCCCCAATGTTAGTGGATGAATATGTTTTGTTAAATCAATTAATATATCGGAAAGACCTTTTTGGTCGTTAATGCCTAGTTCGCTTTTTGCCATTTGTAAATAAGAATCTACAAATTCAACACTTACTGGAACTCTCGCATTAGGGTTATTTGTTCCAGGAATTGCGGGGTTTAATGGGCCGTTTACACTTGGGTCGATTGGTCCTAAAGTAGCCTGCTTTGTCATTACAATTCTATTAGCTCCTAAAGATATTAATGTTCCTGCGCTATGACAGTTAAATGGAATAATAACTTCAAAATCATCACAAAAATTTCTGATTAGATTTACTAAAGTCCAAGCGGTAAGAGTATTTCCTCCTCTTGTGTAAAGTAAAAGAGTGATTTTGTCTACATCACCAATTTTATCTAAATGTTCAGTAAATGGGCTTAAAATGTCAGATGCAATTTGTGTTCCTAAATTTGGTCTGTCACTCGTAACATAGACTAATAATTTAGAATTTCTTTTTTGTTCTAACTCCTTGTAAAGTTCTAATCTGTCTTGTAGCATATCTTTGTTATATCATTACTAAAGGTGTTATTTATCCTCATAGATTTCGGGATAATCTTACCTATTACTGATTTTATCAGTTCTGCAACTTATAAAAATCAATACAAACTTAAAATAAAGGGGAGTAAAACTTAATTTGGCAATTAGTAATTAGTGCCACTAATATAAGATTTTTATTTAAAGTAAATCCAACTTAACATTCAGTGATAAAACACTTCTAAAACTCTAATACTTAGTACTGTAAATTTCTAAAATAGATGTATACGCCTGATTATGAGTATTTAAAAGTAGTTTAATACTTTAATTTACCATTTATCAGCTTCTATAATTTTAGAGTTGCTTCCAATTAAATTGTTAATTTATAATTGGAGGTTGTAATTTTAACGTGTTTTAAATTAATCAGTACAAATCATTAAATCTGTATCAATAATAATATTAGACGGGCTCATTATTTGTTGAAAAGGATCATCAGCGCCAGATAACCCCTTTTCAAAAATCATTTCTCCATTTTCTTCAAAAAAACTTGTTTTAAAGAAAAAGACACCGTCTCCATAAACATCACGTTCTAATACAAATGCAGTATTACTATTTTCTAAAACAGTCATAACTGAATTTGCTTCATCTTCTGGATGCTCATATCCAAAACCTGGACTATAACAGTCAGCCCATTCTGTATAGCTATACCACTTCATTTTTTCTTTATTATCTTCAACATCAAAAAATTGCATATAAGAAAGTAGATCTTCATTGTAACCAAAAGACCAAGAAGTCTCACTTATTAATTTATCAAAAATTGTATCAGAAATAACGATATCGCCAGAATCATCATCAGATGAACAAGATATAAAGACAAAGAAAATTGACATTAATAATATTATTTTTCTCATAATTTTTGTTTTAATTTATTTACAGGTTATTTTATAAACTAATTGGTCGTGTCCTAAATCTTGCCAGTCTTCAATTGGTTCTTGACAAGAAACTAATTCATCATATCTAAATTCATAATGATGAACTAAATGAGGCAATCCATTTTCATCGAATTCAACCTCTGTAATTAATTCGTAAACATTTCTCTCACAAACACAATCTTCAGAATTACTATCATCATCAGATGAACATCCTAAAAACACAATCGATAATATTAAAATTGCTAATAGTTTTTTCATTTTGTTGGTATTTAATAGAGCAAAATTAATTTACTGGGTTTGATTATTCTATGACGTTTGATGTCATAAATAAGAAATCTAAAATAGATACTTAAATTATTAGACACTTACGGAAAACCACATAATCAAAAAAGACTATCACAATTAAGCAATAGTCTTTACTTGAAAATATAATTCGGGAAGTCGATAATATACCCAATTCATAAATATCTCAGAATCTTAGAATCGTTCGACTAAATTATAATTACTATTCATAAATTAAAAAGTAAAAACCCCCTTTTTAAACAGGAAAAACCCCCTTTTTTCAATATTATTTTTGAGATATAGAAAGTCGTTTTTATTCAAAGCAGTGGCGTGCGGTACAGTACAGCATCGACCCTCCCCCCCTGTTTTTTTTTGAAGTATCTTGATTAAATTACGTGTAAGTACTTATTGTACAGTGTTTTAAAATACATTAAGTTTATAATGCTTTTAGTATTATATGGAGATGTAATAATTTGAATTTATTAACTCTCATTTTTACTTGAATTTAGAAAAATAGCATAACCAAATATGATTTATTATGAAAATATTTTTAAGCTTTAGAAAAATTTGGATTTTAATTTTAATCTTTAACTTCTTTCAATTAGAGTCATACTCACAAACAATAGGTAGACTAGATGACGATGTTAGACAAATTTCTTATGACTTATATGCTGATGGGTTCTTTTATCAACGCGGAAACCCAAACAATCGTTTTGAAGCTTTTAGGGAACCATCTGGACAAATGTATGTTATGATTCCTTCTCAAAACCCAAATTTTAATGCTTTTTATATTGATTGGAATAATAATCTTGTAGAAATTAGTAGTCAGTTTGGGGCTAATATTATTGGCAGATGTTATTGTCCTCCACCTGTTAATCCAAATTTAAATATTTATAGTCCACCAACATATAATACTACCGCTGGAATACAAACAGAACAAGGTTTTCGGCAAACTCCAACTGAAATAGTTAATAATGAAGAATCATTCGGTCAACCTATGCTTACAGGTGAAATTCAAGCACAAGAATGTTATGAAGCTTCTTATAACTCTCAAACAGGTTTAAATAGGGAACAGTTTACAGAATGTCTTGTTGAAAAAATGGCAGGCAGGAAAGAGTTGGAAATATATAACTGTATTAGAAACACTAACTCGGAAGAGGAAAGAATGTTGTGTCTGTTTGGCAAATTGGGTGGCTCTAGAGAAGCTCAAATAGCTGATAAACTTCAAGAGTGTTATAGGAATTATGGAAATGATTATAGTAAGTATCCACTTTGTATGGGCTCTTCTTTAACGAATGATGAAGAAACTGCAAAGGTAATTGCTTGTATGGAACAACAAAGTAGAACAGGAAGCGTAAGTTTTTATGGAACTGCGATTTGTTATGGAACACAAAATTTTGATCTTAATCCAGAAGCACAGATAATTCTAGAATGTGGTTTATCATCTGGTGGTGAGCCTTACACCTTCGCTGGTTGTGCTGGTGGTAGACTTTTAACAAGAGAAATTGATAAATGTTTTCAATATGGCATAGGTGGTTCGAAAGGTTGTTTTGGTAAAAATAATGATATAATCAAAGGTTTAAGAGATATAGGTGAAATTCTTAAATTAGATTTTGGTGAAAACAATGACATTACAAAACATTGGAATAATGCTGTTAATGATTTAACTAGAGGTCCAGGGCCGGGTAATGATGCAGTAAAAACGTTACAAAACATAAGTAATGAGGCTTCAAGAGCTTCAACAAATGTTGAGAGAGAAATTAGAAAAATTATTCCAAAAATAACATTTTAGATTATGAGTAAGCTTATTTTATACATTTTGTCGATTGCTTGTTGTTTTTGTAGTTATGGGCAAGAAGATTTTAAAAAAGAATTCATCAAAGATTTGAATGATAAGAATTTAGAAGATGGTTGTAAAATCGTTGTTTATGTCGTTGATGCTGGTCTTAATGCAGCTTGTTTTATACCAGAACCATCTTTGTCTAAAGTTGCCTGTGCTGCTGCAAAAGTATTAAATATAGGTATGACGTCAAGTTTTGACCCAAATATTTCAAATCCAATCCAAGAAGCAGGAGTAAAAATTTGTCAATTTTCATACGTTACTACAGAAAAAGGTGTAACTTATATATTTGATTTTGCCAGTCAACAGTCGAAGGAAATAGAGGAAACTTGGAATTGGCTTAATTCACTTGAAGGCGGTTTGTTTTTTATGGATTATATAAAAAGATAGAAATTATTTCTGAAATTGAGTTTATTTAATTTGAATTAAACTAAACGATTAACTCCCAATTAAAAGTATAAAGCCTATCATTTATTTGTGGTAGGTTTTTTTATTATGACATCTATTGTCATATTCTAAGAAAGTATTAAAAGCTAACTTTGCATTTACTACCCAATAAAATATTAATTATGAAAAAAGCATTTATGTTATTAGCTATTCTTTTTAGCTTTTCTACTTTAAGTTACTCTCAAGATGTTATCTATATGATAAATGGTGATTCTTTAATATCTAAAATAACTGAAATAAATATAGAAAATATTAAATATAAGAATTACAATAATTTAGAAGGACCTCAATATATTATCTCTAAAGAGGGAGTCTCTAAAATTGTGTTTAAAAATGGCGTTGAACAAATAATTAATAACACCAAAGTCGTTTCACTTGAAGAAACAAAAGTTATTATTATTGAATATATAAATAAGTATGCTTATAAATATGGTAATGACAACAATTATATTGCAAATTTTGTTGAAGATTATTTAGAACTTACACCAACAAACAGTGAAGGAAAACCTTATTCAAGATTTAACAAAATATATGACTTTAGTGGTGATTGTAACTTTCATATGTTATCAAATAGAAATAACGGTATTAGTTATATAAATGTTGAAATACATCAAATTAATAAAACAAGATTAAATGAGTTCAAGAAAGAAAAAAAGAGGATGAAATTGGTAATATTAGTTGAAGGTCATGATAATGCGAAAGTATTACGAGATGCACTTATTAGATATAATGGATTCTTTTTATAAGTCACTCAACAAACAACTTCCAATTCCCCTTAGGCAGTTCCATAGGCAACAACTCTAATATAATAGTGGGCTTGCTCCCATAGTAATAACAAAGATTAGCTTTTCGATTAGACGCAATGATAACATACTTATTTGCATCCGATGGAAATGGATAGCCTTTATAGGCAAATTCCTTTTTCAACCTCTTTTGGGTAATCTTCTTTAGAACAGTTTGTATATCACTTTGTGTCGTGTTGATGAAGTGCATTAGAATAATAAATATCTTTGAAGTTGTTATTTTACGAAAGTAGGATGTTACAATACATAAATCATAACTCTGATAATTTTAATATTTCAAGACCGTTAAAAATTGCTGAGGTGCAAGAATTATTTGGTAAGTCTTTTGAAATAAATAGGGGTTAAATAATCCTTACAATACATAAATCGTACAATTATTAAAAAGAAAAAACCTTAACTACTTGTTTAAAAGCGTGTTAAGGTTTTATACTGTGGGCAATGAGGGATTCGAACCCCCGACCCCCTCGGTGTATGTGGGCAATGAGGGATTCGAACCCCCGACCCCCTCGGTGTAAACGAGGTGCTCTGAACCAACTGAGCTAATTGCCCTCTCTGTTAGCGGTTGCAAATATAGGCTAGTTTTTAATTCCAGCAAACATTTACAACAAAAATATTATAATATTTCTGCTACCACAAAGGTGCTTCCTCCAATATAAATTAAATCATCTTCTAATGCATTTATCAATGCAGCTTTATAAGCTTCTTTCACAGATAAATAAGCCAATCCAACCAACCCATAAGGCAAAGATTCCTTTTTTAAAGTCTCTTGATTAAAACCTCGTATTACATCGGGCTTACAATAATAGTAAGCCGCATCTTTTGGGAAAAGTGGTAATATATTCTCCAAATTTTTATCATCTACTACTCCTAAAACAATATGTAGCTTGTTAAATGACTCTTTTTGTAATTGTTCTAAAACCAACTCTAGTCCTTCCTTATTATGAGCAGTATCACATATTACTTTAGGGTTTTCTTGCAAAATCTGCCATCTTCCCAATAAACCAGTATTAGCAACAATTTTTGATAATCCTTTCTTTAATGCTTCTTCAGTTATCTTCCACTCTTTTTCTTTAAGCACATCTACCGTCTTTATAGCTGTCTTGCAATTCTTCTTTTGATATTCTCCCAATAAATCTATTGGATAAGCTTCTACCCTTTCCACTTCCACAAAGATTATTGAACTAGAATTAGCAATAGCGACCTCCTGAAACACTTTCTTAGTTTCTGGATAAGTTTCTCCTATTACCACAGGAGTATTAGGTTTTATAATCCCAGCCTTTTCAAAAGCAATTTCTTCTAGTGTGTTTCCTAAAAACCGAGTATGATCTAGGCCGATATTTGTTATTACAGACACTTCAGGTAGAATAACATTAGTGCTATCTAACCTACCTCCTAAACCTACTTCAATAATTGCGATATCTACTTTCTCTTTTCTAAAATAATCAAAAGCTAATCCAACGGTCATTTCAAAAAAAGACAATTGATTTTCTTCAAAAAAAGATTGGTGATTTTTTACAAAATCTATAACAGATTCCTTAGAAATTAATTCTCCATTAATCTTAATACGTTCTCTAAAATCTTTTAAATGAGGAGAGGTATACAAGCCTGTTTTATAACCCGCTTCTTGAAATATGGAGGCTAACATATGACTGGTAGATCCCTTACCATTTGTTCCAGCAACGTGTACAGATTTAAAACTATATTGAGGCCCTTTTAAATAATCCATTAATTTTAGGGTATTAGACAAATCTACTTTATACGCAGCCGCACCAATTCGCTGGTACATGGGTAATTGCTCGAAGAGCCAGTTTATGGTTTCAGAATAATTAATAACAATTAAATTTTAGAGTTATTTTACAATTAGTTTTTTAGTAATTCTGTCGCTTCCATTAGCTAATTGCATGTAGTATATTCCAGAATTTACCCCATCTAATGCTATTCGCTCTTCAGAATTTGAAGAATTTAATTCCTGACTTAATACCGTCCTTCCTAACTGATCAAAAAGAACAACCTTAATTTTTCCAGATAAATTGGGAATAGAAATAGTTACATATTCTGATGCTGGGTTTGGATATAACTTAACTTCCGAAGCAATTATATTTGTTACCGTTTCTAAAATATCGTCAGCAATATCTAATTTATAACTTGACCGCCCATAGGTTGCTACATACAAATATTCTGTAGCCTCATGGATGTACATATCGTTCACTACAACAGAAGGCATATTAATTCCTAGAGGTTGCCAATTTGCACCTTCATCAAATGAAGCAAGCACTCCAATATCTGTCCCCAAAAATAAATTTCCATAACTGTCTTTTAGGATATCATTTACAGGAATATCTGGAAGGTTGTTAGAAATGTCAATCCAATTTACACCATAATCTGTACTTTTAAATACATGCCCAGTATCTTCTCCATAGCGATACCCTGAAAAAGTTACATAAACTGTAGCCGCATCATCTCTAGCCGCCAATACTTTTGTTGTCCATAAATTGGGTAAGGTTGTAGAGATTAAATCCCAACTTGTTCCTCCATCCTGAGTTACCCAAACATTTCCATCATCGGTTCCTGCATAAACTATAGAACTATCTAAAGGAGAAACATCGATAGTAGTAACAGTTCCGAATGCTAAATTTCCACTATGAGGTCCATTGCTTAAATCTGGACTTATAGCTTCCCAGTTTCCTGCTGCATTGGTGGTTTTATACACTTTTTGAGTTCCGTAATACAAGGTTTGTGAATCTGCTGGATCAAAAGTAATTACTGTATCCCAATTGTTGGTATCTCCACTAGGAATCCCGTTTAATGCGGAACTAAATGACACTGCATTGTTTGTAGATTTACCCAAATTTCCACGTTGGGATAAGGCATAAATTACATTAGTGTTTGTGGGATCTACTAAAGGTTGAAATCCATCACCTCCATAAATTGCTTGCCAATCATTCAATCCACCTGTTGTTGTTCTGATGGTGTTATTATCCTGCGCTCCTCCATATATTTTATTTTCATTTTGTGGATCTACATTAAAACGATAAAACTGTGTAATGGGCAAGGTATTATCTTTAACTGAAGATGCCCCGTCATTCGAACTTATATACAACCCACCATCATTACCAACTAACACTTCTCCAGGAACAGATGCATTAAAAGCCACAGCATGTTGATCTACATGAACATTCGGAAAAGTAGAATTCCATGAATTCCCGCCATCAATAGATTTTTCCATGACAAATCCAGAATTATAAATAATATCTTCATCTGTAGGGTCTACAAATATTCCTCCAAACCACCAATGATAAGAAGTTCCAGTATTGATTGAATTTACCTCTGTCCAAGAATCTCCACCGTTATCTGTTCTAAATGTCCCTTCAACGTTCCCTATTTTATCGGTGTAAAACGCATATAATACATCTGGATTAGATTGAGAAATATCAATACTAATTCTACCCTTATTTTCCGGATTACTTGGCAAGCCATTGGTTAATTCAGCCCAAGTATCTCCTCCATCTTGCGATCTATAAATTCTAGAAGTTTCTCCTCCATATTGATTGTTATTAGGTCTTCTAATTCGCTCCCAGCTAGCCGCATATAAAATATCTCCATTGTTAGGATGAATAGACATATCGATAATACCTGTAGAATCACTTACAAATAATACTTGTTCCCAATCTGCACCGTCGTTTGTAGAGCGATACACTCCTCTATTATTATCTTTTCTGAAAAGTGGCCCCATTGCCCCTACAAATATGGTATTATCATCATTAGGGTCAATTAAAACCTTTCCTATGCTTCCAAGCGCTGGAAGCCCTTTACTTTCCCAAGTAAGTCCGCCATCGGCGCTTTTATACATTCCATCTCCATCATAGGCCAAAGAGCCTCCTCCTGCATTTACCTCACCAGTACCTACCCAAAGTAAATCGGTATTATTTTTTGAAATCTCCATATCACCAATAGAAAGCATTTCTTGTTCATCAAAAATAGGAGTCCAATTGGCACCGCCATCTGTGGTTTTAAATATTCCTCCTGAAGCTGCTCCCACATAATAGGTTTGCGCTTGATCTATTGGAATTTCAATATCTGAAATTCTTCCTCCAATATTATTAGGTCCAGAAAACTCCCAAATCACATCGGCATTAGAACTTCGATTGGCATGTTCTTTTTTCCACTGAATGGCTTTAGCATAAGCATCAGTTTTAATTTCTCCCGTAGGATATGCACGTTGCATAAACATAAAATCATGAGGTGATTTTTCTATTTTGGCAGTATGAATAGTATTTTTTTCAGAAGAATTAGTGCAACTAATCATAGAAATTGATGCAACCAAAAGAAGTAATTTTAAACGAATCATAGCAAATTAATTTATAAGCTATAAATATATTAAAAATGTGCTTAGAATCTTGGTTTTACGATACTATTCCGAAAGGCTAAATCTGTAGATTATTTTTCCAATTTGTTTAGAGGGTGCCTTGTCATCTTTATTGAAAATGGTAGCTAATGCAGCACGTTTTGCAGGATCTAGTAGGCATGGAGAATTATTAGTAGTACCTCTTACTCCTGGCATGGCTTTGATCACTCTTCCGTTTCTATCCACTTCTATACTTACGACAACGGTACCTGCCTCATTACAATCTTGTACGATCTTTTTTTTATTAAGTGCTTTTCGGCCTCCCAACAAATAGTTACCATCACCATCCAGTCCTTTGCCATTCCCGTAATAACTTTTAGCATTTGGATCTCCATTTGGATCTCCTTTATCTCCACCAGTTTTATCATCTCCTTCTCCTCCTTGATCTACCCCATTACTTTTAGGCCCATTAATTAAACTAGAAAGTGCATCTGTAGTAGATTTATCAGGCTTAGGATCCGGTTTTTTTTCAGGTTCCTCAACAGGTTCTTCCTTTTTTGGAACTTCTTCAACCACCTCCTTTACTTCTTCTTTTTTCTCCTCTTTTTTAATAACAGGAGCTTCTTCATTATCCTGTGTTACCACTTCTTCTTTAATTTCAGCTTTTTGCTGTACCACTGGTTTTGTTGTGGTAGGCTTGGGAGCGGTTTTAATTTTTTCAGTAGGTTGTATTTTTCCGCTACCTGTATCCATCGTGCCAAAATTTATAGCAATACCATTTTCTGGCGGCGGATCTAAATAAGATAAACCTACATAAAACAACAATAGCAAAATAATCACGTGTAATACCACAGTGATTGCCATACTCTTTTTTTTATGTTTTGTATCTAATAAACTCATCTTATATTATTAATAGAGTAGCGGTTCTTCACATTCGTTCTGAATGACAGACATCTAATTCGGTCTAACGGCCAATACTACTTTAAAATTATTTTTATTGGCAATATCCATAACAAACACTGCGTCTTCAATAGGCACTCCTTCTTCAGCACGAAGAATTAATGTAGGGTTTTCTTGACCATTTAAAACACTTTTCAGTTCTGTTTCTATATTATATTCACTTACCCGCTCTTTATTCACATAATAAGCACCATCTTTAGTAATACTCACCGAAGCGTTTTGTTTGTTTGTTGTTTTCCCTTTTGCTTTTGGTAAAATTAAATCTAAAGCATCTGGTGTTATCGATGGTGATGTTAATAAGAAAAACACCAATAACAGAAAGACAATATCCGTCATAGAGCTCATACTAAACTCAGCACTTACTTTATTTCTTCCTCTTAAATTCATTAAGTCGGTTCGTTTAAAAGATCTAAAAAGTCTACAGCTGTGGCTTCCATTTGATGCACTACCTTATCGGTTTTAACAACAATATGATTATAACCTATATAAGCAATAATACCAACGATCAACCCTGCTACTGTTGTTGTCATCGCTGTATAAATACCCTCTGCAAGGGTTCCCATCTCGGCTTGACCACTACTGGTTGCCAATGTATGAAAAGCCAATACCATTCCGATTACTGTCCCTAAAAACCCAATCATAGGAGCAGCTCCTGCTATAGTTGCAAGAATACTCACGTTCTTTTCTAGTTTATAAACCTCTAATCTTCCTGCGTTTTCAATAGCCGTATTGATATCTTCTAAAGGATTTCCTATACGGGATATTCCTTTTTCGGTAAGCCTAGAAACAGGTGTATTTTGTTGAGTACATAAATCTTTTGCCGATTGAATATTCCCATTAGACACACTATCTTTTATCTGATTCATAAAGTTACGATCATAATGAGTAGCCGCTTTTATAGCAAAAAGCCGTTCAAAATAAAGATAGACAGCTACAAAAAGCAATACAAATAGTATTCCTATTATTATTTGCCCAGCCATTCCTCCATCCATAAGCAATTCCATGATGGACAAGGTTTTTTCTTCAACAATAGGTTCAAGATCCTGAATAGCTTCTTCAGAACCGTCTTGGATTAAAAAATTAATCATGTGGTTATAGGTTTAAATTGAATAACGAGATTCGGTTTAAGAAATTGTTAGAGTTAAAATAGTTTAACTAAAAATCACTCTTTCAAAAAGTAAAAAGACAGCAGCTCCTACAATAAAACCTGCAAATGCTAACCAGGCTACTTTTTTAAGATACCAGATAAAATCTATTTTCTCCATCCCCATGGCAGCTACCCCTGCAGCAGAACCTATAATTAACATAGACCCTCCAGTTCCAGCAGAATATGCTATAAAGTGCCATAATACAGAATCTGTAGGCGAATCGTACATCCCAATGGATGCAGCAACTAAAGGAACATTATCAATTACTGCAGATAAAACTCCTAATAATATAACAACGATATCTTGATTAGGTATGGCTCCCTGAAGTATTTCGGCAACATAACGAAGTGTTCCTACTTCTACTCCATCTATAGCTCCATAAACTAAGGACTCTAATCCAGCAACAGCCATCAAAATCCCTAAGAAAAACAGGATACTAGAAATCTCAATTCTAGAAAGTGCCTTGTGAGCAGAATACAAATGACGTCTTTCGCTAGAAAAATCTTCTTCTGGATGAATATATTCAGAAACCAACCAAACTACACCAAGTGCCAACATCATACCTATATAAGGAGGTAAATGTGTGATGGTTTTAAATACAGGAACTGACACGATCATTCCTAAACCTAAATAAAGCATAGTTTTACTACTTAACAACCTTTCTGCTTCAACATCTTCCTCCGTATCCACCATAATTTCTCCCTTAAAAACTTTTAAATTTCCAGCAATAAAAAAAGGCACAATAAAACAAACTACGGAAGGGATTACTACTGTTTTCACTAAGCCCATGGCTGTTACTTTATTTGCAATCCAAAGCATGGTTGTCGTCACATCTCCAATTGGAGACCAAGCTCCACCAGCATTAGCAGCTATAACCACCATTGCTGCATACCAAAGACGTTCTTCTTTGTTATGTATTAATTTTCTTAATAAGGTTACCAATACAATGGTTGCCGTTAAGTTATCTATGATAGCTGAAAGAACAAATGCTAAAATCCCAATAATCCATAATAACCTTTTCTTACTTTTAGTATGAACGGCACCTTTTAATATTTCGAAACCACGATGCAAATCAATAATTTCTACTATAGTCATAGCACCAACAAGAAAAATCAAAATTTCAGAAGTTTTCCCTAAATGATGCAATAAGGTATTTTCAAACCCATGTTCTGCTGCTTCACCACCAGTTAAAAAATTAAAAACATTTTCGTGAGTATCTATGACACTAAACCAACCACTATGAAAACCAATAGCAAGTACTGCCCAAATTATTGCGGACATCAATAATGCCGGTACTGTTTTATCTAATTTTAAAGGGTGTTCAAGTGTTATGGAAAGATAACCAATAACAAAAATTAATATAATAAGAGATGTCATGTATAGGTTTTTAAGTTAATTAATTTCGAGAAAAATAATAACAATTTTATTATTTTGAAAGTAAAATTTTAAGGGTTGAAGGTAATAAAAAAAGAGTGTTTCCAATAAATTTAAGGAATAATTATTTTCCCTGAAGAATGATCTTTTTTTGCTCCGGTCACACTGGACAAGCAATTAATTTCACCCCTTAACTTCAACAATCCTAACAACCCGAAAATCAACGCTTCCTTATATTCTATAAGCTCCGAAGAGGGTATAAAAATCTTTATTTTTGAATGAAATTTTAATCTATTTATCAAATAACGATGATACACTCCTCCCCCTGTAATTAAAACTGAAGAGCCCTCAGGAAATTGTTTTGAAAGCTGAATAACTACATGCTCAACAAATGTGTGTAAAATATCTTTTATAGAACTCTCTGAATCCTCCAATAAAGGAAAAACAGTATCCTGCACCCATTCTAATCCCAATGATTTTGGCGCCGATTTCTTATAAAAATTCAAGTTATTTAATTGATCTAGTAGTGCTGAATTAAGATTTCCTGAAGCTGCAATTTTACCATCTTCATCAAAGGGTTTTCCCAATAATTCGGCATATCTATTCATAACAATATTAACTGGACATACATCAAAAGCAATTCTCTTGAGATTCTGATTTTCATCAGAACTAAAGTTTTCAAAAGAGACATTTGCAAAACCGCCAAGATTTAAACAATAATCATATTCTGGAAACAGTAAAAGATCTCCTATTGGCACTAAAGGAGCTCCATTTCCTCCCATTTCTACATCTTGTATTCTAAAATCGCAGATAACTTTTTGGTCAATTAATTTAGCTAATATGGGCAAATTACCAATTTGTAAGGTGAGTCCATTTTCAGGTTGATGCCAGATGGTATGCCCATGACTACAAACCCCGTCAAGGTTTTCAATTTTATTTTTTTTAATGAATTCTGAAATTACATTTGCTAAGAACTTTGTATAAGCATTATCAAAATCAACAATCTGCTCTTGTGAATAAAATATTGCTGCCTGTAATTTTTCTTTCCAGAATAAAGGGTAAGGAATGGTTTCAGATTTAAGAATTTTAAAACTCCAAACTCCAGCATCAGATACTTGAAATTGCAATTGAGCAAGATCGATACCGTCCAATGAGGTTCCACTCATCACACCAATCACATGATAGTTATTTTCTTTCAACTTTTTTATTCAATTTAAAATTAAAAATACAATTCAGAAATCTAAATTAATAATTTACAAGTATCAAATTTTAAATATTTTTATAAAAAGGAATTATAGACTGTAAGTTGACCCTGATAACTATCGGGTTTGGGTTTGAGTATTGAGATTTTAAAAGTATATTTGCCTATCTCTATATTAGAATAATTAATACCGTTTTCAATGGATTTCAGCCTTACCGAAGAGCATATAATGATTCGCGACGCAGCTCGCGATTTTGCTAAAAATGAATTATTACCCGGAGTTATAGAACGTGATAACAAACAAGAGTTTCCAACCCAACAAATAAAGATGATGGGGGAACTTGGTTTTCTTGGAATGATGGTTGACCCAAAATATGGCGGAGGTGGAATGGATGCATTATCCTACTCCTTGGCGATGGAAGAAATTTCAAAAATAGATGCTTCTGCAAGTGTGGTCATGTCTGTAAACAACTCTTTGGTGTGCTACGGAATTGAAAAATACGCTAACGAAGAACAAAAACAAAAGTATCTCACCAAATTAGCAACCGGTGAAAAACTAGGTGCTTTTTGTTTAAGTGAACCCGAAGCAGGATCTGATGCAACTTCACAAAGAACCACAGCTTTAGACCATGGGGATCATTATATTTTAAACGGAACAAAAAACTGGATTACCAATGGAGGTACTGCAGATTATTATATTGTGATCGCACAAACCGATAGAGAAAAAAAACACCACGGTATCAATGCTTTTATTGTTGAAAAAGGTTGGGAAGGTTTTGTTGTGGGACCCAAAGAGGATAAATTAGGAATTCGAGGAAGCGACACACATTCGTTAATATTTAACGATGTAAAAGTTCCTAAAGAAAATAGAATTGGTGTAGATGGTTTCGGATTTACTTTTGCCATGAAAACATTAAGTGGTGGAAGAATTGGAATTGCTTCTCAGGCATTAGGTATTGCTGCAGGAGCCTACGAGTTGGCACGTGATTATTCTAAAGTTAGAAAATCGTTTGGAACAGAAATCTGCAACCATCAAGCCATTGCATTTAAATTGGCCGATATGCACACCAATATTGAAGCTGCAAGATTATTAGTTCATAAAGCAGCCTGGGATAAAGACCAAGGCAACAATTATGATATGAGTAGTGCCATTGCAAAAGTATTTGCCTCACAAGTTGCTATGGATGTAACTATTGAAGCCATTCAAGTTCATGGAGGCAATGGTTATGTAAAAGAGTATCATGTGGAGCGATTAATGAGAGATGCAAAAATCACTCAGATTTATGAAGGAACTTCAGAAATTCAAAAAATTGTAATCTCCAGAGGATTACTAAGAGACTAAATACTATATAAAATCACCTTGATTATTGAGTTGTCACACTGAGCTTGTCGAAGTGCTATCGGATTTCAAGGAAACTTTTTAAAAAATTTAAATGAAAAAAATAAACTACATCGTATTCGCATTAGTACTAACCTTATTTACTGCTTGTAATACACAAGTTAAAGTTTTAAGTGCTTGGAAGGGTGAAAATGCAAAAGAAGATTTAAAAGACAGAAATATATTAGTCATTGCCAGAACTGCAGATGCTGGAGTTCGTGCAGATTTTGAGACCAGTATTGCTAACAAACTAAGAGCCGCTGGTTACAAAGCAACTGAAAGCTTTACAAGATTCCCAAAAATGAATCCAGATAAAGAAATGACAGAAGAAAGACAAAAACTAATTCGTGATATTTTTGGTTATGAAGGTTACGATGCAGTTTGTATCAGTGTCTTAAAAGATTATGAAGAAACTACTACAACAAATTATTATAATGACTATATGGGCATGGGTATGATGGGGCCTTACTCTTCTTATTATCCAAGCTATTATGGTGGTTTTAATAGTTATTATATGAACCCTTATTCTTATTCAACTTTTGGAGCTTATTATGGAACGGGCAGTAGCTATACCTCTACAACTAAAAAGTATGTGTTAGAAACCTTATTTTACAATCTTGATAGAGAAGATGGTGACCAATTGTTAGCAGCAACAACTACAAAAATAACCGACCCTAAAGATGCTATTAAGGCGGCAGACAAATACACCGAAGCAATTGCTGCAAGTTTAACTAAGTTGAATTAACAGTATTATTTTATTAAATACTTGAAGAGCTCTGTCAAAGTTTAAAACTTTGACAGAGCTCTTTTTTGTTTTTTAAAGGATTGTTAGGTAAAATCGTAAGTGTCAAATTCTACATAAAGAAATTCCAAACAATACCAAATCGAATCACAGCATCTCGATAAGGATATCCCGAAGCTGCAAAATAATCTTTTGTACTGGTAAATAGCGCACCAATGTTTTCGTATTTAAAGTAAAACCGTATTTGCTTCACTTTGGCATTAAAGAAAATATCAAAATAGGGAATCCCTCCTAATTCCTGATCGTTTTGCACATAAAACTCTGCTAATACAGGGTCGTAGGCATTCATATTATAATTTGCATAATACTTAAAGGTGATCCCTGTTTGTGCAAATAGTGCTTTTTTAAACCATTCGTCTTGAAAATACAGGGTATTGCGAGTTATAAATTGCGGTACGTTTAACACTTCTTCACCACTTAAAGCTTCTTGATAAAGAAATGTGTTTTCTAATCCAAACTTTTTATAACGAAACTCTTTTTGCAATTTCACTTTTACATAGTCAACACGTTCTTGATACTGATGTGGCGTTGGTGTAGAGTCGTTTTCCTTAATTGTAAAATAAGCATAATCATCAATACCAGAATATGAAACCGAGGCATTTACTATGTTATTAGATTCCAAATGAACCGATAATTGTTGCGTCTTTACATTATCAAAATTTGTTTGCCAATTATAGTTTTTATAATCACTTTGGAATAACAAGAAATTAAAATTAGGAGCAGTAGAATGAGATTTAATTTCTGCAGAAACTCTGTTTTTTTCATTGATTGAATAAGATGCTCCCGCTTTTAGAAAATTAGCATCTAAACCGCCCGAAATATTTAAGGCACCTTCTCCAAACACTTGAAAGCCTCCAAATCTCTTTTTATACGAAGCTCCTGCTTGAACTAGGTCACCTTTTAATCTGTTAGTAATGGTTCCTTCCTCTAAATACAATACCGTATTATAGCCATAATTGTAATCGGTATACCCAATAAAAGCGGTAAGACTTCCAATTGTAGAATTTTCAAAACGAGAATAGGCCTGAACATTAAAATCTTCTAGTTTTACTTTTTTGTTTAAATCTGAATTTACATATGACTCTCCAAAACCATCAAAAGGATTATCTTGACGATAAACATAAGATTTATCTTCAAAACTTATTTTATTACCAATGCTTAAACTACTTGGAGATAGGCTGTCTTTTTTAGGTATAAGATGATATTCCTGATCTAAAAAAAACCGAAACCCTTTTAATAAATTCTCTGCATCCTCAAAGTTAACATCTAATCTTCCTCTGTCTGTAAAATCACTAACATTTTCTGTAAAAAGTTCGATCGAAGATTCTGTGAGACCCCCATTTTCTTCATTTAAAATATCCTGAGCAGCGACATGAGTAAGAATTTGATATCTTTTATTTTTTGTATGATAATTAGAAGTAAATTTAAAATTTCCAGTACTGGTCAAACTATTTTGATAAGCGCCTAAGGATCTTACTCCCATATATTCCACAGAAAAATTAACTTGTTCCGAAGTATTAATCGTAAAAAACGCATCTAACTGTTGTCCTTGTTTAAAAGCGGTTTTAAAATACAACTCGGTTAAAGGAGTTGGCACATGAAAATACTTCATCTCTTCAATTTCTTTATAATTAAAATGATGAGATTGTGCTGCAAATAGTGGTTTTAAGTTGGTTTCCTTAAAATCGTAGGCTAATGTATTATAGGTCTGACCAACATTCGCAAATTCTTGTAGCTCAAAAATATCCCTTCTTAAATAATTAAACTTATATTCTTTTTGAATGCTTAAACTTGTATCTACAAAAGTAGTATCGCGTTGGGCAGAAATGATTTTATATAAGGTTATAGAAGGTTTTTCTTTCTTCTTTTTTGGTGTTTTTCTATCCGCATCTTGAGAGTAAACAAATGCCGAAATAAAAAGAAAAAGAAATATTAAAAACGGTTTATTCATCAATTTTTTACTTACAAAGCAAAGGTATACTTTTGAATGGAATTACATTGTATTATTTTTAAATGCTAAAATTAAAAATCAACCCGCTGTTATTAGAATGTGGAACCGATGAAGCTGGCCGAGGGTGCTTGGCGGGTCCTGTAACTGCTGCTGCAGTAATATTACCAGATCATTTTAAAAACAAAATCCTTACAGATTCTAAACAACTTTCAGAAAAAAAACGAGAATTATTAAAACCCATCATTGAGGAGCAAGCTATTTGTTTTGGTGTAGCTCATATTATGATGGAGGAAATTGATAAGATAAACATATTAAATGCTTCTATTTTAGGAATGCATCATTCTATAGACCTCCTTACTTCGCCCCCAGAATTTATTGCCATAGACGGCAACCGATTTAAACCCTATAAAAATATTCCTTACGAATGTGTGATAAAAGGAGACGGTAAATATTTGCATATTGCAGCGGCTTCTATATTAGCGAAGACCTATAGAGATGCCTTTATGGAAAAAATTCATGAAGAATTTCCCATGTATAACTGGAAACAAAACAAAGGCTATCCCACTAAAGAACATCGGGAAGCTATTAGAAAATATGGGATTACTAAATACCATCGCAAAAGTTTTAGACTCCTACCCGAGCAATACAAAATGGATCTTATTAATATTAGAAAATAAGACAATTGGATAGTTTATTTTTTACTGAGTAAATCTAAAAAGTCTAATGAATCCTTGAATATAATAACTCCTTATTTTGATTGTTAAAAACCTGTATAAAAACATTTCAATTTTATAACTAAAACAGTGATATTCCTTATTATTTTTGAAGTATGAACGTTTTTCTGAAAAGCATTTTCTTTTTATTTGTCATAACTGTTTTTTATAGTTGTGAGGATACCTCTAAAAAAACTGGTAAGCTTTCTCAATTTATCCCAGAAGGGGTATCCTTGGTTTTTAAAATTCAGGATTTGGAAGTATTAAAAACAGACATCAAGAACAATGGCCTCCTCTCCCAACTAAAAAACACTCCACCTTATTCTTTTTTTAAAGATAATTCGCTTTTAAAACATCTTCATCCAGATACCACAAGTTTGTTGTGTATTTCTGAAATTAAAAATGCAAATCATTTTACTTTTATCACCAAACCGTCATCTGGGCTTTTAAATTTAGATTCAATTCCCCAAAAAAAAACAGAGCGTTTATCCTATAAAAAAAATACGATTCATCAAGTTACCATAAACGATCAACTACTTTTTAATATAATAAAAGACAGTGTTTTTATAGCTTCTAGCTCTCTACAAATTATTAAAAATACTCTCGATGGCCTTTATGAAAAAGACCCTGTTTTTCAGAAAATATATGACTTAAAAACCGCATCTGATTTTACTTCTATTTTTCCTGTAAATAAAATTTCGATTAACGAATCCACTACAATTGATTTTGCATCTTGGGCTTCTTTAAACGTCGAAGTGCTGCCAGATGCGCTTAATGCTTCGGGAGTTGTTTTGGTAAATGACAGTATTCCTCAAGTTCTTTCTGCTTTTAAAAACCTCGTACCTCAAAGAAACGAAATTGCTAAAATCACTCCTACAGATGCTATTAGTGTCATTTCATTGACTTATAATGATTTTGATCTTTTTCAAAAAAACTTGCAACAGTTTCGTGCTATAAAAGTAAAAGATCAGGAAGGCGCGTATTTATATGAATCTGTAAATGAAGTGAGTAAGATAGGTTTTAAAAATGGGAATGCTATGGTTTTAAATAGTATCGACCCCTCGTTAACTGAAGAAGCCTTAGCCAATTTTATAAATCCTCTAGAAAATTTTAAAGGAGTCGAAATCCATCAGTTTACAAAACCCGATTTATTTTCAAATCTCTTTTCTCCATTATTAACAGAGGAACAACCCAATATCGTATTTAAATTGGATCACTTTTTTATCTTTTCTGAAACTATAGAAATAGCCAAACATATCATCAATTCGTTTTTAACAAATAATTGCCTAGCAACTACATCGTATTACAAAGAAACTCTTTCACAATTAAGCGATGAATCTTCGCTCTTAATTTTGAAGTTAAACGGAAATTACACCAAAACTATTTCAAGCCTTTTACATACTCCTATCGAATCTATTTCTTTTAAAAAATATCCTTTAGCGATACTTCAGTTTAGCTTTGACCGTGATTTTGCCCATGTAAATTTGGTTTGTAAAGAAGCGGTGACTACTAAAAAACAAGTGATCCAAAAAGTAGCTCAGGTGTTTAGCATACCATTGGAAGATGATATTATGGGAGAAATTAATTTCTTCAGCAACCATAGAACTGGGGGAAAAGATATCGTTGTACAAGATGTTACCAACAAACTTTATTTTATATCCTCTAGCGGAAAAACCCTTTGGACTAAAAAATTGGACAGCCCAATTTTAGGAAGTATCCAAGAGGTTGATTTATTGCGAAACGGAAAAAAACAAATGGCATTTGCTACCAAGAACATTGTTTATGTTTTAGACAGAACTGGCAGGAATGTGGATGCATTTCCTATAAAATTTAAAGATGATATTACCCAAGCCCTTTCGGTATTTGATTATGATAATAATCGAAAATATCGTTTTTTAATCACTCAGGGGAATGAGGTTTTTATGGTGGATAGTAAAGGGAAAAGAGTGAAAGGATTTAAATTTAAAAAAGCAAAATCTGATATTGTCTTAGCTCCTCAGCACATACGTATGGCAAGTAAAGACTATATATTAATTGCTGAAAAAAGCGGAAAACTCAACATTTTAAATAGAATTGGGAAGCCAAGAATTACGATTTCTAAAACCTTTGATTTTTCTGAAATTCCAATAGCTCGTGAAGGCAAAAAATTTGTGATCATTACCAAAGACAATACCAAACATAGCATTTCTCAAGAAGGCAAAATAGCATCCTTAAAACTAAATGTTACTGCATATTGGTTTACTATTAAAGGAAAAATTAAAGTTACACTTGATGACAATTTAATGCGTATAAATGGTAAATTGATCGAATTACCTTTTGGAATTTACACTGCTCCAAAAATATTTATAGCGAACCAAAGAACTTATATCTCCATCACTGAAACACAGGAAAACAAAGTATATCTATATAATAAATTGGGGGAGTTAAGTAATGGGTTCCCTTTATTTGGAACTTCTACCATAGATCTTGGGGATGCAACTAAAAAAGGAAAAACAAATTTTGTTGTAAAAGGTGACGCCAAAAACATTCTTCTTTACGAAATACAATAATTTATTATTTTTTGTAACTTCGGATCAACTAATTAATTGCATAATTATGAAATCAATTTTTACAACGCTTATCGTATTTTTTCTATTTACATTTTCGGGATTTGCACAAAACAATTGTAGCAAATATTACCCTTTTGAAGAAGGCATAACTTTTCAATACACCAATTTCGATAAAAAAGGCAAGCTATCTGGAACCATAGATTACACAACTACAAATTATCGCAAAGAAGATGGTGGGTTGGAAATTGTAACTATGAAAGTAAATACAAAAGACAAAAAAGGAAATAAAACCGTAGATTTTTATTATGATATTTCTTGTGATGGAAACGGAATCTCTATTGATTTTAAATCTTTAGGAAACATGGGCATGCTTCAACAATTTGAAGATATGGAGACTGAAGTTACAGGGACCAATATCATTATCCCAAACGACTTAACAGTTGGTCAAGAACTTCCAGATTCAGAAATGAAAATGAAAATTTCTATGGCCGGTATGTCAATGAATGTAGATGTAATTACAAAAGACCGAAAAGTGATTGGTGAAGAAAATTTAACAACTCCAGCTGGAACCTTTAATTGTATCATTCTACAATCCACAACAGAATCTAATGTAATGGGGAAAAAAATGAGCCACACAACCAAAAGCTGGATTGCAGAAAGGGTTGGAATGGTAAAACAAGAATCTTACGACGACAAAGGAAACTTGATGAATTATAGCGAATTAACCAAATTTGATAAGTAAAAGCTTAGGCTTTCTGATTCAATTCAGCTTCAAACAGTTCAGAAAAATGATAGAGTAATTTTTCTTTGACTTCAGTAATAGGAATCTCTTTTATCCCCAGTTCTACATTCAACGAAGTAACGGCTTTCCCTTTAATTCCACAGGGAATCATATGATCAAAATACCCCAAGTTGGTATTCACATTTAATGCAAAACCGTGCATGGTAACCCAACGGCTTGCATGGACACCAAAGGCACAAATTTTTCTAGCGAATGGAGTACCAACATCAAACCAAACTCCAGTTTCTCCTTTAGACCGTTCTCCCTTTAAACCATATTCAGCTAGGGTTCTAATGATCATCTCTTCAAGAAAACGCAGGTATTTATGAATGTCTGTGAAAAAGTTTTCTAAATCTAATATAGGGTAACCAACAACCTGCCCTGGCCCGTGGTAGGTAATATCTCCTCCTCTATTAATCTTATAATACGTCGCTCCAATTTCGATAAGTTTTTCTTCAGAAATTAAAAGATTAGAAATATCTCCACTTTTCCCTAAAGTATATACGTGTGGATGTTCTACAAATAGAAAATAATTGGGAGTTACAAGATTTGTATCTTCTCTTCGATTTTTAATTTTAAGATCGATAATATCTTTAAAAATCTCTTTTTGATAGTCCCAGGTCTCTTTATAATCTTTTATACCTAATTCTCGTATTTCGATTGACTTATTCAAAACCTATTTTTCCAATTCAACTTCTAAATCCATGACATCTGGATTTTTAATATATTCTATAAAAGACCGTTGCATTTCGATGGTTTTCCCATCTAAAGAATAGGTGGCATCTTCAACAGAAGATTTTTTTATTTTTCGAGGGAAGGTATATTTAAGTTTATAAGTCATTCCGCTCATAAAAGACTCAACATCCTTTATACTATCAATTTGAATTTGGTGTTTTTCGAGATCAATGATATAAGAATCTCTTTTAAATTTTCCTTTTTTATAAGAATACATTACTCCTACATTATTGTCTCCACTAGTATTACTACTACCTCCATCCTGCATTCCTGGGATAAATCCTTCAGATTCATCAAACGCTTTCATCAAATCATTAGCTTCAGAAACATTTTTAAAATCAGTGTAAATATCGATAACCATTTGGCTGGTTTCAGGATCTGTCAGTAAATGAATATTATAGTTTTCAAGGCTTTTTAATTTTTTTTGTTCTTTAGAAGAGAGTTGCGCAATACTATCCTTTTTTTCTTCTAATATATGTTTAAAAGGAATGATCGTATCCATCTTAGTCATGGTAGAATCACTCATCATTTCTCCACTAAATGCCATCATTTCACTTAAATCCATAGAAATTGACATCCGGCCACTTCCATTCTCATTAATGATCATCGTTTCGGTAAATTGACAACTTACCAGTGTTAAGAATAGCACTAAAAGAAAAATACTCTTTTGTAACATCGATTAATTTTTAGGATTATTTATAATAATAAGTGCCGCAATAACTCCAGGAATCCAACCACATAAAGTTAATATTAGAACAATAACAATAGAACCGCATCCTTTATCCAAGACTGCTAAGGGTGGAAATAAAATTGATAGAATTACTCTCCAAATACTCATATTTACAAATTTACGATTAATAATCAAGCTATATGTCCAAAATAAATTCCTTTTGTTACACCAAGGTATTTGTATATCTTCGTTTTTCCTATGAAAATATTTAAACCCATAATTTACATCATTTTTGCTCTTTTTACACAACTCAGTATTGCTCAATATGAGTTTGATGGTTATGTAAATGATGATTTAAAAAACGGAAAAGTTTACTTGTCTGTAATTGAGGATTATCGTAAAATTTCTGGAGTTTATCCAGAACAAATTTTAATTAAAGCAACACCTGATTCCTTAGGATATTTTCAGTTTAAAGGAAATAATCTTCCCCTTCAAAACAGAATATATCGCATCCATATAGATACCTGTCCAGAAGACGAACAAAAGATTAATCATTTTTCAGGTCATTGCATTAATAGTAAGGAAATTATTTTTATCGCAAATAACACTTCTATATTATTCTTCCCTTTTTCTTTTGATAATGAGATGTTCTGCAAAATAGAATCCAATACTGAAAAGGCAACTTTATTTTTAAAAATAGATTCTCTTAAAAACGATATGCGCTTTGCATTTGGAACTTATAGAAGTGAAGCTAACAGAAAGATCAATTCAAAAAAATGGTTTACAACCTTCCAAAATTATGGAGAACAACTAGAGGAGCCTTTGGCAGAACTTTATATGTATTCCTTTTTAAGTGATCGAAGCAACAACCTATATGCTTATTATTTAAAAGATATAAAGGAAAATAACTATTATGATGATTTGTTAAAACGATTACAAGAAAAATATCCGGACTCCAATTATGTTCAGCAGTATGAAAATGAAATAAAAGCAGATCTTTTTTTAGTGAACCATGATTTAGAAAAACCCATTTCTTGGTGGTTTTATTTAATTGGATTTCTATTATTTCTTTCCATTTTAATAAATTTCTATCTTTTTAAAACAAACAAGACCCTTAAAAAAGGTTCTTTTTTAAAAGAAAAGCTTACCAATCAAGAACAAAAAACATTGGATCTAATTTTAGAAGACAAATCCAATAAAGAAATAGCTTCCGAATTATTTATTAGCGTAAGTACTGTAAAGACCCACATTAACAACCTTTATAAAAAACTAAATGTCACTTCTAGAGAAGAAGTAAAAAGCTTAAAATCATAATTCAACTAGGGACTAGTCCCTATTTCAACCTCTATTTTTCTTAAACCATTCATTGTTTTACTGATGTTTGCAATAGTATTAATCTAAAAAATCATTAATCATGAAATTAACAGTAAACAAAAAACTAAGTGCAATGAAAGTATTCTTATTATTAACTGTATTTAGTGTAGCAACCATGCAAGCTCAAGATTTAGCTTCTGCAAAAAAAACAGCCAGTATCGATTTTGAAACCGAAATCTTAGATTATGGCACAATTGAAAAAGGAACAGATGGTTTGAGAACTTTTACTTTTACCAATACCGGTAATGCGCCTTTAATTATTTCGGATGTGAAGACAAGTTGTGGTTGTACCGTTCCAACCTTTTCTAAGGAAGCAATTTTACCTGGAGAAGAAGGCGAAATTAAAGTAAAATACGATACCAAAAGGGTGGGTGCATTTACCAAAACAATTACGGTGAGCTCAAATGCAAACCTAACAAGAAAAACTCTTAAAATTAAAGGGAATATTATTGAAGTAAATTAAGCTTTCATCATATTTTTAAAAGCCTCTTAGAATTAAAAATCTAAGAGGCTTTTTTGTTAAACACCTATTTCGTTTTAATATGCAACACTTTAGGTTCAATCCTTAATTAATTCTTGTAAAAGATGTAATTTTGCAATTCTTAAAAAATTAATTATGCAATTATCCGAACAGGAACAAGTACGTAGAGAAAAGCTCACACAGCTAAGAGCTTTAGGTATTAATCCCTATCCAGCAGATTTATTTCCGGTGGATACGATGACTACGGATATTAAACAGAAGTTTGAAGAAGGTAAAAAAGTAATCGTTGCTGGACGATTAATGTCACGCCGTATTCAAGGAAAAGCTTCTTTTGCCGAATTGCAAGATGCAAATGGAAGAATACAAGTTTATTTTAATAGAGATGAAATTTGTCCTGGAGAAGACAAAGTTCTTTATAATGATGTTTATAAAAAATTACTAGATATCGGAGATTTTATCGGTATTGAAGGAGAATTATTCACCACTAAAGTAGGTGAGAAAACCATCATGGTTAAGAATTTTAAATTACTTTCAAAAGCTTTAAAACCCCTTCCCTTACCAAAAACAGATAGCGAGGGCAATACCTTTGATGAATTCAATAACCCTGAATTACGGTACCGTCAACGCTACGCAGATTTGGTGGTAAACCCCCATGTAAAAGAAGTATTTGTAAAAAGAACCAAGCTTTTTAATGCGATGCGTTCTTTTTTAAGTGGACATGAATATTTTGAAGTAGAAACACCAATTTTACAACCTATACCTGGAGGCGCAGCAGCCCGCCCTTTTAAGACACATCACAATTCCTTAGACATCCCTTTATATATGAGAATTGCGAACGAACTTTATTTAAAACGACTTATCGTAGGTGGTTTTGACGGAGTCTATGAATTTGCGAAAGATTTTAGAAATGAAGGTATGGATAGAACCCATAATCCTGAATTTACACAGATGGAAATCTATGTAGCCTATAAAGACTACAATTGGATGATGGATTTTTGTGAAAAGCTTTTAGAATATTGTGCAATAGAAGTAAATGGAACTACAAAGGCGACTTTTGGAGAACATCAGATAGATTTTAAAGCACCCTATGCACGTGTGACTATGGCCGATGCAATTAAAACGCATACAGGATACGACATTAATGGTAAAACGGAAACCGAGCTGCGTGAAGCTGCTCAAGGCCTTGGAGTTGAAATTGATGAGACCATGGGGAAAGGAAAAATCATCGACGAGATTTTTGGGGAGAAGTGTGAAGCGAACTACATTCAACCTACCTTTATTACCGATTACCCTAAGGAAATGAGTCCCTTATGTAAGGAACACCGTGATAATCCAGAACTTACCGAACGATTCGAATTAATGATTTGCGGAAAAGAACTCGCAAATGCATATAGCGAATTAAATGACCCTATCGACCAACGCGAACGATTTGAAGAGCAAGTAAAACTAGCAAATCGTGGTGATGATGAGGCTACGGCTTATATAGACAACGATTTTCTACGTGCTTTAGAATATGGTATGCCACCAACCTCTGGAATGGGAATTGGAATGGATCGATTGATTATGTTCTTAACTAACAATCAGTCCATACAAGAAGTACTATTCTTCCCCCAAATGAAACCCGAGCAAAAGCAAGTCGCCATGACTGATGATGAAAAAGCTGTCTTTGCTATTTTGAAAAGCAACTCTCCTATGGATTTGGTTGGGCTAAAAACTCAATCTGGACTCAGTAATAAAAAATGGGATAAGACGATTAAAGGCCTTACAAAGCATGGTGTTGCTAAAGTGAATAAAACAGATGATGGATTATTTGTTGAGGTGGTTTAAATAACAAATATTTTACAATTTAATAGAAAGGGTTTACTTAACAGTAAACCCTTTTTTTTTATGTATTTAAGTTACAGGTAGACCCCTATTTATAGCCAAGGATTGGTCATTTGGATATTAATTGATAAAAAAGCATTAGATTTATAAATCTTAATTACAGAAATTGTAAATACCAATAAAATAGGTTAACCAAGTTTATAGTTTATATTATTATTATGAAAAAACTTACATTTTTATTTCTTTTTACAACATTATGTGTTGTTGCGCAACAACAAAAGAGTTACGGTGAATTAGCACCCAATAGTAGGGTGGTAAACCAAGAGAATAGTGAGATAGAGACTATTATTACAAAAGTTGACAATAGTAGAACTCCAGTACTTGAAACTTATACTAACAGAATAGATTTTGAAATGGCTTATGGCGATATTTGTAATACACCAGGAGGGTTAATTTTTGAAGACTTTTCAGCGGTACCTATTGGAATCACCATATGTGGTCCAATTATTAGTAGTGCTGGAGATGATTGTTTTCCACCAGGAGCAGTAGTAGATGGTTTTGAAGTTACTTCCTCGTTTCCTTCTAACGAAGACCCCCTTGTAGTTGGTATTAGTGTAGGTGAATTTCTTGGAAACACAATACCTTTAGTAGGAGCTTCTTATTTTTCTGATTTCACTATTGTAAACTTTCCAGAAGGAGATGTGTATGCCGTAGGCACAAATTATAGAAGAAGATTTAAAAATAGTATTCAATTTAGAATATTTGATATAGGAGGTAATTTATTAGAAACCCATGACTTTGATGATGGATTAGCCCTAGAACTTTATTTTTTTGGGTTTATAGCTGATGAACCAATAAGTAGAATTGAAATTGAAGAAGCCAATGATTCAGGTGAATTAATAGGAGGCTTAACGTTTGGTACTTGTACTCTTTTAGGAATTGACGAACCCCTTCTTTCTCAGATTTCAGTATATCCAAATCCAGCAAGTGATATTCTAAATGTTAGTATACCTTCAACAGTTGAAGTCGATACTGTTGTTCTTTATGATATACTTGGAAAAGACACAAGCGTAAAATTGATAGATGGAAGGATACATTTAAGTTCTCTAGCCCGAGGAGTATATATACTTACTTTAAATACCTCCGTAGGGACACTTTCTAAAAAAATTGTGAAGAAATAATGGTTTATTTGTGGAGATGGTTTAGCATAAGTCCATGCGCCAGCTGGCTCGTTCGTTAAAAATGTCTGCCAGACATTTTCTTTACACTTCGCCCCCTTTTTTTATGCTTTTTAATAGCAGATACACACCTATTTATGGTCACGGATAGTACACTCCAAAATATTTGAAAAAATCCATTAGATTTGTGAATATCTAATAAAAATAAGCACAGCGGTTTGTTTTTAATTTATTGGCATAAACTATACATTGAAACTTTAATATAAATGATAAGAAAATATTTTTTTACTTGGCTACAGAAAACAACAGCTATTCTTTTATTTATATTTTCCTTTTCAATGTTCTCGCAACAAATCGTAGAATTTTCTGGGGAACTGGAAGGGTTTTATTATACCGCAACAATCCACTACAAAATAGATTGTTACATGTCTGAACCCTATGTTCCTTCAGAACTAAAGGTCACCTTAAAAGGATTTACTCACAAAGGGAAGTATTATAATGAAGGAGATATTAATGGGTATCCTTTTCCAATGGTTGCCAAGGGCTTTTTAAAAATAAAAGCCGCGGTAAGGATTGGAGTCTATGGGAGCGTAGATTTATTATATTCAAACCTAGATATTAATTACGATAATACAGATGCTATTCCCCATATGAAAGACGATTTTAGGGTCTCTAAAGAAGGGAAAGCGTATTTAAAAGATCAAGAGATTATTCTCTGTACAGATTGGATTGAAAAAGCAATTGAGTTAAGAGATATTGAAGTCATTGGTGGTCATTTTGAATCTAAATCTTTAGGCTTAGCATCAGAAATAAGGTCTGTTATAGATAAGATGCTAAAAACCCAAGACTTCGAATCTGCTATAGAAACAGGAATGTCCAATATAAGTTGGAGTGCTTTAGAGGAGGCAAAAAAAGCATATAAAACAGCGCTAAGTACTAACCCATATACAGAGCATTCCATACAACAATTAGCAAACTTAAAACAAGCCATACTTAATTTAGAAAAAGAAGAGACCTCTAAGAAAGAAGAAAAAAAGGAAGAAACGAATTTGGACACATTAGAAGAGGATACTTCTAAAACAGGAGATAATGAAATGTGGACAAGCTTAGACGATACAGAAAAACCAACTTCTATAAAAAAAGATAACACCTCAAATAAATGGGCAGCTCTAGATAATAATCCATCTGCTAATTCTAAGATTTCTAATACTATATCTGGAGACCCGACTCCAAAAAAAGAGGATGATCTTTATCAAATCACCTCTAAAGATGGTTTACAAGGCGTTATTCACTCCATAACAAAGAACATCCTTATTCCTTTTAGGGACTGGACAATTTTAGAATATAAGCCTGATGATAATACAGCGAAAGTTAGTAAATCAGTTAGTCCTAGTAGAATATTAGAAACCATAGATTGCGAATTAAGTTATAAAATTTCTGTAGCCATGCATAAAGAAGGTTATGTAGATGTTCATGGAAATTGGATTCTAGATCCAGATGAAGTAGCCTTTATTATGTTTAATCAACATACATTTACTAACATCAATGACACTACACACACAAAAAAATGTCGGGATAGAGCCATAAGTAGAACTAAAGAAGTGATGAAAGATTACGAATCACGGGGCTATAAAGTTATAAAAGGCAGCAGAGGCTTATAAAAATACAAAATGAAAAAATCACTTTTAATCTATATCATAGTGTTGGGCTTCTGTATTAGTGCATTTTCCCAAAACAATCAAGCGAAGTCTAAAGCCTATTATTTTTCGGCAGAAACCAGTTTTGAAAAAGGCGATTATACTGATGCTTTAACATTATTGGAAAAATCTGAAAAAACTGGAGGTGGCTCTAATGCATTTATTGAAGCAATGAGAGTCAAATCGTATGCCGCACAAAAACAATGGGAAAAAGCAAACCAAGCACTAAACAAGTGTTATTCTTTTAACCCCAACAATATTGTTATTAAAGACTTATCCTCCCTAATGTTAAAAATTGACGAAGGTCTAGAACGTGATAAAAAACGTGAAGAAGAAGCTCTCAATAGCACAAAGGATGAAATGATGTGGAAGCAAAAACTTCATGAAAACACTATAGAAGGCTATCAAGCATATATTGATTCTGGTTTTACCAATCATCTTTCAGAAGCAAAGAAAAAATTAGGAAAAGAATACAAAGATTATTTCTCTAATGGTGTTTTAAAATTAATTGGAAACAAACTTGATGATAGACAGATAGGTGAATGGAAACGGTATTATGAGACTGGTCAATTATTCTATATTGGAAACTTTTCATATCCAGATGGAAAAGAAATTGGAGAAAGAAAACAATATCATGAAAATGGACAATTAAAAGTAATTGGAAATTTCTTAGATGGAAAAAAAACAGGAAAATGGAAACACTATCATAAGAACGGACAACTTTATCAATCCTTTTTATGGAAAGATGGAGTGTTAATAGATCTTATCTCTTGTTTTGACGGAAAAGGAAACCCATTAGATAAAGGGACTATTATAGATGGAAATGGAATAGTAAAAATGTATGCGATGGATGGAAAATTAGAGAAAGAAATTTTTTACATAAATGGTAAAGAAGTTTTTTGGAATGACTCTGTGAAACTAAATAATTTGGCCTGGTCTTTATATCTAAATCCAAGAAACAATCAACAACTAATAAAAGCAATACCATTGGTTAAACGCTCTATAGAATTAGATAAAAACTCATACAACACAGATACTTACGCTCATTTATTATATAAATTAGGAGAATATGGTCAAGCGGTAAATTTTGCAAGCATTTCGATCGAACTGGCTAAAAAAAGTCAAAAAGATTATAGTAGTACCCAATCTTTAATTAATGAGATTATGGCTTTACAGCCTGAAAAGAAAGTCTATTATGATAATGGCCAATTAAAGGCGTTTGGAAAATATTTAGATGGAAATAAAACAGGAGCATGGAAAAGCTATCATGATAATGGACGATTAGCAGGTGTAGGAAAATATTTGGATGGAGTTAATACAGGAGAATGGAAACGCTATCATTATCTTAATGAGCATTTATATTCTACTGGAACCTATGCAAATGGAATACCAACAGGCGAATGGAAATATTATTGGAGTAATGGGCAATTAGAGAAGTCTGGAAAATATTTAGATGGAAAGGAAATAGGAAAATGGGAGCATTATAATAAAAAAGGTAAAAAGAAATAAAAAATGAGATTGCTAAGGTTAATAAAACCGATGACGGTTTATTTGTAGAGGTGGTTTAATCTTAATATTACCTAACATTAAAAAAGGGTTTACTAAATAGTAAATCCTTTTTTAATTCAAGTACAAATAAAATAATACCCTGAGTGTTCCGCCAAAGCGTAATGAATCGAATCGCAATAAAGCAACTGTTTATGCTATTTTAAAAGAAAGAGATTCTATGTATCATTATTTAAATAGTTTTGATGTGTGTCAATTTCAAATTTTAAAACGTCTTAATTCCATAAGGCCGTTCAATCCCTATCGAAACGAAGATCGCTATAAAGCCATTTTAAGAGCTAATTATTTGCCTGTTCCTGGGGAGTAATTAACAAATTACTCATTCTCCATATTTAAGGCTTTTTTATTTTATTATTTAGTGTAATGATGACAATTATCATTGATTATTTCTTTGTTAGAAGGTACCTTGCACTGTTAAATAATTTGAAACTGTAAAATTTATATATCATGAAAAAGTTTGTATTGAGTTTGTTAGTAATATGTCTTACTAGCCAATTATTCTCACAGGTTGAATCATTACCAGAAATTGAAATAGCTGCAGTAAATTATAAGTATCTTTCTGCAGTAGATTCAGAAGATATTGATATTGATGTGAAAATGCTGCAAGAAAAAGTTGCACAATTTGACTTGAAAAACTCTGATTATTATGTTGATGAATATCACACATATCAAGTTACTTTCTTCATTCCAGATGGTAATATTCTTGTAGCTTATGATAATGGTGGGAATATTATAAGAACCGTAGAAAGATTTAAAAACGTGAAACTACCTATCATTGTTAAAAAATCAATTGCTGAAAGATATCCATCCTGGATATTTAAAAAAGATATCTACCGTGTAACGTATAATCAAGAGGGGAGTAAAAAGGAATATAAAGTAATACTTGAAAAAGGAAATGAAATAGTACGTGTAAAAACAGATGAAAATGGAAACTTTTTAAATGAATTTATTTTTTAAAAGGAAACTTATTCTAAAATCTGTTAATTATTTTTTTAAAATAATTAAATAGGGGACACCAATTGGTGTCCCCTATTTAATTATATGCAAAAATCCAATAATAATTAAAAAATTATCTAAAGTTCATACAAAATAGGCAATGGTATGTATGACATATTGGGCAGAGAATTAATATCTCAGACAGTGATGAATCAATTGGATGTAAGTTGGTTGCAATCGGGAACATATATCGTTCAACTTACAGATGGGACAAAATCTACGACTAGTAAATTGATTAAGAACTAGGCTAACCAAAACATTTATAATTACCTTAATTTTAAAAAGGGCTTTCTTAACAGTAAGCCCTTTTTTTTATGTTTTTGGACAATTATTTCCAAAAATAAAATTATTGAAATATAAAGTTAAAAATATATGTTATTTGTTTTCTAATAATTAAACGAATAAATTCGCAAAAAAAACATGAGAAAATTATTAGCTTTTTTAGGTTTCATTTTATTATTTCCCATAAATAACTGTAAAGCTCAAATTTTCAATGACTTTTATAATGATATTGCAAATAATGTATCTTATGACAATCTTGAAAATGATTTACATACTTTTCAAGACTTTGGAGTTAAAGAAGTTGGAACAACTGCAAACAATGAAACAAAAGATTGGATAAAATCGAGGTACATAGATTTAGGATACACCAATATAATAGAGCAACCATTTACTGTTTCAGGAAATGAAACTAACAATTTAATAATTACAAAGGAAGGTAGTCTCTACCC
>MAAC01017927.1_pt1 | contig 37300 bp, 32 predicted proteins | sample 1115981 | NCBI WGS metagenome assembly MAAC01 (sample SAMN04961126, study PRJNA320927) | seawater metagenome | isolation source: sample BD02T64 sea water enriched with oil for 64 days | place: USA:Gulf of Mexico | collected 2013-07-27 | reverse complement strand
TTAATTGCAATAGAAAACTGCAACCTTTTTAATTTAGATTGCAACCTTATGTGCAACCTTTTCTTATCAAATAAGTTGGCAACTTGGCAATTGAAGCAAAATGCAACTAATGCAGTGAAAGGAGCTGTAAAGACACAAAAAAAGCCCTACATCTCTGTAAGGCTTGAATTTAAAGTGGTCCCACATGGACTCGAACCATGGAGGGTTGTATACTGATTTTTAGTTGTTTGACAACTTACCAGTTTTTATGGTAACCTTTTTAACCTATGCCAAATGACTAAAAGCAATTGCCTTTAACTCAGTGCTTTGTTTTGCATAGTGTGTGTTTTTATCAGTTTGCAAAGTTCAAATGTCTAATATTTCGTTTTTTAATAATCATATGTTAATCTCTATTAATCATTCTTTTCGATTAAAATTGGAAATAAATAAATTGTTCGCCACTCCCTTGCGCAATACAGATAAGAAAAAACATAATTGCCCAAACAAGACCCAAAACCCATGGTGGCGTTTTAAGAGAAACCGTTTTCATAGATGTATTTCTCATAAGCCAATGGCAGATGAACAAAATTGTTATTACAGAGAATACTTTAATTATATCGAAAGTCTGTAAAACTTTTTCTCCCTCAGGATTCATAAAGAACATTGAACTAAGAATGTCCTTTGCCGTTGAAAATTCTCTGGCTCTAAAAAACACCCAAGTAAAATTAACAAACGTATAAGTGATGAGTGCTAATAGAACTCCATTCCAGTTATTTACTTTAAGTTTTACAACCTTTTTTAGTAAACGCTCTGTAACTAAATATAAACCATGCAATGCACCCCAAACTACAAAGGTCCAAGCGGCGCCGTGCCATAGACCTCCCAATAACATTGTTAGTGCTAATGCTACGTACATTCGTGTAATACCATGACGGTTACCGCCTAAAGGAATATATAAGTAATCTCTTAACCAACTTGATAAGGATATATGCCAACGTTTCCATAAATCAGAAAACCCAATAGCAGCATAAGGGTACCTAAAGTTATCTGGTAAAATAATACCGAGCATTAAAGCAATACCAATAGCGCAGGTAGAATAACCGGCAAAATCAAAAAATATTTGTCCAGAAAAGGCTAAAGTACCAATCCACGCATCTAAGCCATGTAGTATTTTATTAGCCCCAAAAACATTGTCAGATGTCCCTGAAAGCAAGGTGTCTGCCATTACTACTTTTTGAAATAGTCCAATCGTTAATAAAAACAACCCCCAAACAAATTGATTTACTGTTGCTTTTTTGGGTTCGTAAAATTGTGTAATTAATTCTTTTGCCCGTACAATAGGACCAGCAACCAGTTGCGGGAAGAATGTAACATATAAAGCAAAATCTAAAAACGTTCTGGCTCTTTCAGTCTTTCTTTTATACATATCAATGGTATAGGACATAGTTTGAAACGTATAAAATGAAATTCCCATTGGTAAAATAATATCCATTGGCTGTGCTTGAAACTCTATTCCAATAGCATTAACTAATTGAGTAAAGTTCTCAAGCAGAAAATCGCCATATTTAAAAAAGGCTAAAAAACCAAGATTAACAACCATACTTAAAAGCAACCAGAGCTTTCTCTTTTTTTGATTTTCTTCTACGGCCAACCTTTTTCCTGCGGTCCAATCAACAAGAGTAGAGATCCAGAGTAGAATAACCAAGGGCGGGTTCCACATACCATAAAAGATATAACTGGATAATAATAACATTCTCTTTTTATTGGTCCAGTTGAATATTCTTAAATAGTATAATGTTAACACTATCGTTAAAAATAATACGAAACTTAATGAGTTGAATAACATAATTAGTTGGTTTTAGTGATGTTAATTACATTATCTTTTATCATTATTTTCGCCAATTCTGTGGAGAAAAATCGTGCGTCTTCAGCAGAAAGATGTGACCATTCTGGACATTCAAAATTTTGAAATTGTTTGTAGTCTTCAAAATGATACCCCTTTACATTAGTCTGTTTTAATAAATCATCCCAATAGTCAGCTCTTGGTAAGCCATGATTTTCACCAATTCTATCACCGCCACTTGATGGGCATCGTAACAAAATTAGATGTCCTCCTTTGGCAATAAACTTTTTGGCATCCTTAACAAAAAATGCCATCGTAGCTTCCTTATCAGGTGGCGGAGATGTTGAGCCGTAATAGCCCCAGACTTTTTTTATGGTATTTGCAAAAGCAGTATCATTAACAGTTCTTGCTGTCATGGTTGTATTTCTGTCTTCCAAGGTGTCAAAAAAATTATAAAATGGAGGCATAGGATCCATAACTCGATCTCCAATATTAATTGTTTTCAATAAAGATTTTAAATCGATATTATCTGTCCAATCCATCTCATTAGCGGAAAGGAACACCAAACTCTTCTGTAAAGGCAAAGAAATTTGGTGGTTTAAACGCTGGGCATATGTTCTATTGTGAAAATGATTTACTCTTGTTTGTGGCCAATCCCATGGAAGGGCTAATGGATATGTTGTTGAAAAAAATAAACCAGGAGTTACACCAACGATTATTGTACCGGTATAATCTGTGTTTTCAACTATGTCATGAAAAATTGGTAATGGAGATGCCCCAGCAGAAGCTAACTGTAATGGACGTATACCAGTTTCTGCCTCCCATTCATTAAGTTGAATATCAAAAAGAACGCGAGAAGAGCCTGTAAGGATCACATCAGCATCAGTAAGTTGATTTACTTTGGCCCTTTGTACAGCCCAAAGCTCTTTGTTGTCATCAAGGTTTGGATAATATCCTTGGGAACGCCAATATGTTTCCCATGAAATAATTGCAATTAAACCCAAAATCAGTGCAATTAATAATGTTTTTTTTAAATTCATAATTGGTTAGTTTTTCTAAAGAATTTTATCATTGGTTAGTTGGTTCGTCATAATGAAGGCTAACAATGGATATAGTTACTGATAACTATATCTCTCTAAATATAAGAAATTTAACTTAATCGACTTACGGCCTACTCCTACAAATCAAGTGTTTAGCATCAAATAACTCAATAATTACATGGTCTCAACAAGACCTGAACCATCAACTGTTAGCTGTTGAATTTCAGACAATTAAATAAGTGTGAATAAAAAGGATGACTTAAAGACCTCCTCTAGTATGATTAATCCTTTACAAAACTGTGGTATACAATCTTCTATACAGTATTAAATAACAGCTTTAACTCACTTAGACTTAAGCCGAGGTTAATGAGTAATGTATACTGATGATTTAATCTCTTTTAATTTTTAAATATAATCGAATTCTAGCCTTTTTTAAATGATAGTAATTATTTGCACCTAGAATTGGATCTTTAAATGAGTTGACTGATGGTTGACAATATTTTTTGAAGATATATAATACCATATAGTGGCATCTAAGGAAGAACGTGATATACTTAATAAATCAGCCGCATATTCAACAGTTTGCTTTGTAGAGTTATAATTATGGTGGTTTAATCCTGCAGATTCAACAAAGCTTATTCTTGGGAACACATTATCTTCATTATTATAGTTCTCTAATATTTTCAAGGCTTTAGGCAATAGAGGGATTGACAACTCTTTAGAAGTCTTCATCCGCTTCATTTTAATCCATAAATTATCATCAAATCCCTCTATAGTACTGCTGTGTTTAAAGTTCATTAACTCATTGTAGGGAAGCCCTGTGCAGCAACAAAACACAAATAAATCTTGAACAAACTGTAAACTAGATTGAGCGAACTCATGTTTCTCTAAAGACGCTAACTCCCCAGGAGATAAAAACACCACCTCTGTCTTTACGCCTTTAAACTTAATCAACATGAATGGGTCTTTATCCAAATACCCCTCAGCAACAGCAATCTTAATGGGTTTTCTAAACCGTTGTATAGCCTTATTAATAGTTCTTTGTGCGAGTTGTCGCTCTGTTTTAAGATAGTACTCCAAATCAATTAAGAATTGTCCTTTCAAATCTATCAGAGGGTAATCTGACACCTTATACTGCCATTTAATGAAAGATTGTATGTCTTATTTAACATGCTCAAATTTCTTCCAAGTTTCCTCCTCTATATCAATCCCCACAAGCTTTTTAAGCCGTTTTAAGTAACGATCGAAGAATTCTATAGTATTGTATTCTTTAGCTGTTTTCTCTCCCTTGAAACCCATGTAAACATCAGTAACAGCAAAGGATTCCTCCTTAACTTGAAGCATTAAAAAAGCCCTATTAATTTTAGTTTTAATAAGGCTTAGTTGTGAGTTGATATATTCAGATTGTTCTGCATTATCTAGAACTTTCTGTTTTTTACTGTTCCAGTACTTAGGATTAACAAATTGACCTGTGGAGAACTCTTTGCGTTCCTTATTAAATGTTAGTCTACACTTAATTACTGTTTCTCCAATCTTATTGGATTTTGAATTATCTGTATAGTAGCGTATTGATAGTTTCATTTTTTTAGATTTTAGTTTGTGATATTTATTAATGGGGCACCTTTTATAAAAAGTTGGGCACCTCATAGGGCACCTTTTTAAGGTAAAATGCAATGAATGCAATTATTATGTGGATAGATTGCATAAAAAAACCACCTAATTCCTTAAGTGGTTTTGTATAGGTTGCTCCACCTATTTTTCAAAGATTTAGCCAACTTTCTCCATAAATCAATCAAGTTGAGTCTTTTGTGAAGGTTGTAAAGAAGCTTTTAATTATTTTTTAGTTTTTGTGCTACGCTATTATAATATTCTTGAGTAAGTTTTTCTGTCCAAATTGTAGGTTCACTACCATAAATAGCTATATACGAAACTTTATTCTCCGCAGTTGAGGTATGCCAATGTTCTATGTCTTTCTCACACCTAATGACATCACCTTTTTTAAGAATAACTGCCTCTTTGCCTCTTTCTTGATAATAACCTTCCCCTTCTACAATAATGATAACCTGAGGGGTTGAATGTTTATGCCAATCTAATGTAGAATTTGGACTAAAAGTTGCTTGAGTGATGTTGTATTTGAAATCATCGTCGGCTTGGAGCAAAAAATTAAGCCATGCGTCACCAATATGGTGTGTATTAGGTGCCTTGATACCATCATCCAAATAAGAGTTTATACTGTACTCAGAATTTTGAGAATATACTAAAAGAGGGAATATCAACAAAAAAATCCCAGCTGCTTTTTTCATAGTTAAATACTTTAATATTGCAAGTTAATGAAAAACGGGTACACTATAATAGTTTAATAAGTCCACATTTATTTTAACTTTTAAGCATAAAAAAGCCTGCTACATAATATAACAGGCTTATAATCTGTGGTCCCACATGGACTCGAACCATGGACCACCTGATTATGAGTCAGGTGCTCTAACCAACTGAGCTATAGGACCAAATTAGGGTGCAATATTAACACTTATTTTATAACTCTACAAGAAATTTATTCTTTATTAATGCGCTCTTGACAGAGTTCTATAAGGACGCCGTTAGTGGACTTTGGATGCAAAAATGCAACTAATTTATTATCAGCGCCTTTCTTTGGAGTCTCATTAATAACGACAAATCCCTCGTTCTTTAAACGCTTGATTTCCAACTCAATATCATTTACGTCAAAAGCAATATGATGAATGCCTTCTCCCTTTTTATCAATAAATTTGGCAATAGGGCTATTGGGGTTCATGGCTTCCAAGAGCTCAATTTTATTGGTTCCTGTTTTGAAAAAAGATGTTTTTACACCTTCACTTTCCACCGTTTCTGTTTTATAATGTGGAACACCAAACAGTTTTTCGAAGATTAGATTTGATGTTTCTAAGTCTTTTACCGCAATACCAATATGTTCTATTTTGTTCATCATAGCACAAATTTAACTTAAAAGCCCATTGTTTTAAAGTATTAACGCCCGAAATATCTTATTTTTGCATCATGGAAAGTAACAGACAGAAAAAAATAGCTTCAGTATTACAAACCGACTTAGTAGATGTGCTTCAAAATGCAGCTACTCAAGGTGGGCTTCGTGGTATTATTATCTCGGTAACTAAAGTTAATGTCACTGTAGACCTGTCTATTGCTAAAGTTTATCTAAGCATTTTCCCTATTGATAGGGGCGAAGAATTACTAGAAGGCATCCGCTCTAATGCTCCTTTAATCAAACATGAAATAGCGCAGCGTACCCGTCATCAATTACGACGCATGCCGAAATTGTTGTTTTTTATTGATGACTCTTTAGAATATATTGACCAAATTGACCGTTCTTTAAAAGGTCTGGATAACCCCATCAAGGATTCGGACGATCTCAATAAAAGAAAAAAATCATAATCGGTTTTATAAAAATCTTCAAACTGTGTATTTAAAGTTGAATCTTATTTTATTTTTCCTAAAATGAAGATGAACTTTGCATTATATATAGCCAAACGTTATTTGTTTTCTAAAAGCAGTAATAATGCTATTAATTTTATAACCATCATTGCTGCCTTTGGTGTTATTATAGGATCTGCCGCTCTATTTATTGTACTTTCAGGTTTTGCTGGTTTAAAGGAGTTTAGTTTACAATTCTCTGAAATTGTAGACCCCGATTTAAAAGCAATTACTGCTAAAGGAAAATCATTTAACATCACTAACGACCAACTGAATGCTTTAAATAATGTAGAAGGTATTGCCTCTTATTCTAAAATTATTGAAGAACGGGCGATTTTAAATTATGATGAGAAAAAACTAATTGTAAGTCTTAAAGGGGTTGATGAAAACTACCCACATGCTACTGTCGATTCTATCTTGGCTCAAGGGCAGTGGTTTGCTCCAGGTTCCGACCAAATTGTTGCGGGTTGGGGCGTGTCTTCGGCTTTATCTTTTTCTGTTTTTGATTTTGGAAAAACCATCAGTATTTCGGTTCCTAAACCCGGCAAAGGACAACCCTCGTCTGTTGCCGCAGCATTTAGATCGATAAGCGCCATAAATGCCGGCCTATTTCTAATTAATGAAGATTTGGACAATACTTTGGTATATGCTAATTTGGAAACGGTGAAATACCTGCTTAATTATAAGGATAATCAGCTAAGTGCTCTTGAATTTCAATTGGAGGATCTCGACAATATAGCGCTTGTAAAGCAAGAATTAATTGATATTCTTGGGGACGCTGTGATTATAAAAAATAGAGCTCAACTCAATGATGCTTTGTACAAAATGCTAAATACCGAAAACCTCGTGGTGTATTTAATATTTACCTTGATTTTAGTCATTGCTCTTTTTAACGTGATCGGTTCCATAATCATGATGATTTTGGATAAGAAGAAAAACCTAAATACCCTATTTAATCTTGGGGTAACCTTAAGAGACCTCAGAAGAATTTTCTTTGTTCAGGGAAGCTTAATGTCTGTTTTAGGGGGTGCATTAGGACTTTTACTAGGGTTTATAATTATATGGCTACAAAGTGAGTTTGGACTCATTGATATTGTGCCAAATATTCCATATCCAGTGTCTATTATTCCTATTAATTTTGTAGTGGTATTTGCAACCATTTCTGTACTGGGGATCCTGGCTTCGAAAATTGCATCGGCTAGAATTTCTAAACAACTTATTACTGAGTTCTAAATTGTTGTCTTTGAAGTTGTTGATATAATACTTTTAGTCATTTCGATCAACGCGAGAAATTACCTCACCATAAACCATACTAAATTTGAGATTAATCTGCGTTAGGGAGCGAAAAGGCATCCTTTTTTGAAGCTTCAAAAAAGATATAGTGGAGCGCCCGACCCTTGTGGTAACGCCCAATAAACAAAAATATTAAATGAATTGATATTCGGAAAACTTATCTAACACCTCATCAAAGGCAGCAAATACATCTTTTGAATCATCACTGGTGACCATTTTTGTTCGGTAGTCTTTAAAATGTGGAATGCCTTTAAAATAATTGGTATAGTGTCGGCGTGTTTCTAAAACCCCAAGGGTTTCACCTTTCCAGTCTATTGCCATTTGTAAATGACGGCGTGCTGCCTCAACTCGTTCTGGCATACTCACTGGGGCAAGATGTTCTCCGGTAGTAAAAAAATGTTTTATTTGCTTGAAAAACCAAGGGTTTCCTATGGTGGCTCGCCCAATCATACAACCATCTAAACCGTATTTATCTCGCATTTCCATAGCTTTCTCAGGTGTGGTAACATCACCGTTTCCAAACACAGGAATATGCATTCGTGAGTTGTTTTTAACCTCTGAAATAGGAGCCCAATTGGCATCTCCTTTATACATTTGGGCTCGTGTACGCCCATGAATTGCAATGGCCTTGCAGCCTACATCTTGTAAGCGCTCTGCAACCTCAACAATTTTAATAGAATCATGGTCCCAGCCTAATCGTGTTTTCACGGTTATTGGTAAATGGGTGCGCTTTACCATTTCGGCAGTGAGCTTCACCATTAAATCAATATCTTTTAAAATACCGGCACCGGCGCCTTTTGAAACTACTTTTTTAACAGGGCAACCAAAATTGATATCAATAATATCTGGTTTCGATTTTTCAACAATATCTACGGTTTGTAGCATACTGTCCAGATTGGCACCAAATATTTGAATGCCTACAGGACGCTCCTTTTCATAAATATCTAATTTCATCGTGCTTTTTACAGCATCTCGAATAAGACCTTCACTTGATATAAATTCTGTATAAACGACATCTGCACCCTGCTCCTTACACAATGCTCTAAAAGGGGGGTCACTGACGTCTTCCATTGGTGCTAATAGCAATGGAAAATCGGGAAGTTCTATGTTATCAATTTTAACCAAATCTTTGATTTTGGTTTGCAAAAGTATTGAAAATAATATTAGTACTTAGAACTCTACTTCTACTTCTATTTTTTCGCCACCACGGTCTACTATAACTTTGGCTTTATTTCCTTTCTCAAATACTGATAATGCACGCATATAACTCATCATATCTACCACAGTACTATCGCCTAATTGAATCACGATATCGCCTTTTAATAGGCCTGCTTTTATGGCCGGTTTATCTTCACTTACACCATCAATACGCATGCCTTCGCCATCATACAAATAATCTGGAACAACACCTAGACCTACTTTAAAACGCACTGTTTCTTCGCTTTCGTTTTTAGTTTTTCTAAAGGCCAATGTCCCATTATCATCTAGGTCTGTTATAATATCATAGATATAGTTTGAAAGAGATTGCATCCCGACATAATTTAATTTTTCTGAATCATCACCTGGTTTGTGATAGTCTTCATGCTGTCCTGTAAAAAAATGAAGTACAGGAATATCATTTAAATAAAATGAGGTATGATCACTTGGACCCACTCCTGATTCGTTTTCTACCAGTTTGAAGGCATTATTACTAGCGTGTAACACTTGTTTAAAGTATGGTGAGGTTCCTACGCCATATACCGCTAAGGTGCTATCGGCATTTAAACGGCCTACCATATCCATATTTAACATGTAGTTGATGTGCTCCGTATCTATTGTGGCATTTTTCACAAAATAATTAGATCCTAAAAGCCCCATTTCCTCACCTGAAAAAGCCATAAACAAATAATTATTATTGGTGTTTGTTTCAATTAGTTTACTCGCCAAATTCAGCATTACAGCTACACCACTTGCATTATCATCTGCACCATTATGCACAAGTTTATCTTCGCCTCTATACAATGAGCCCTCATCACCATATCCTAAGTGATCGTAATGTGCACCAATAACAATAGTTTGTTCGGCTTTATTATCAATAAACCCAAGTACATTTCTTCCGGTTATTGTACTGTCTGAATTGAGGTTTGTATAACTCACTTCAGAATGTGGCCCCGTTTTAGGTTTGAATTTAAAATCTTGAAAGTAGCCCTCAGTTCCTTTTCCTTTTAGCCCCAAGGCTTCAAATCGATCGGCTATATAATTGGCAGCCGCTTTTTCCCCTTCGGTACCCGTCGCTCTACCTTCTAATTTATCATCTGCCAAAAAAGAGACATCTTCCTGAATTTTATTTTCCAATACTTGCTCTTGCTTACATGAAGCAAGAGACAAAAAAAACGCGATTAGCAATATTTGTTTCATTAGTTTATTCTTATTTTTGACCTAAATTAGGCAATAATTAGCATTACTATCCATGAAATCAAAACTTTATCTTCTATTATTAATTCTAAGTGTAACTGTATCTTGTAAAAAAGACAAAAAAGACAATACCGACGCAGAATCTGGTGCAACTAAAATGGTAGATGCATTAATATATCCGGAGGAAATTCATTTTAAGACCATGAGACAAGTTACTTTTGGCGGTGATAATGCTGAGGCTTACTGGAGTTTTGACGATCAACAAATCATTTTTCAATCCAACAATAAAGCTTGGAATGTAGACTGTGATCAAATGTTTTTAATGAATGCTGATGAGACTTTTGATAGTATTATTCCACCAATGATTAGCACAGGAAAGGGAAGAACAACTTGTGCCTATTTTTTACCTGATAACAAACATTTTGTATATGGTTCTACACATTTAGGTGCCGATGAATGCCCAGAAACCCCATTGCGTCGTGAAGGCAAATATGTCTGGCCAATATATGATTCATACGATATTTTTGTGGCGGATTTAGAGGGCAATATCACTGAACAATTAACAACAGAACCTGGTTATGATGCCGAGGCGACTGTATCACCAATGGGCGATAAAATTGTATTCACCTCTATGCGTAGTGGCGACTTAGAGCTATATACCATGAATATTGATGGTAGTGATGTGGTTCAAATTACTGATGAATTAGGATATGATGGTGGTGCTTTCTTTTCACCTGATGGTACAAAATTAATTTTCCGTTCTTCGAGACCAAAAACAGAAGCCGAAATAAGCGAATATAAAGGACTCCTAGCTGAAGGCTTGGTACAACCAACCGAAATGGAGTTGTTTATTTGTAATGCCGATGGTTCTAATTTAAAACAACTTACGAATCTTGGTAATGCCAATTGGAGTCCGTTTTTTCTGCCCAATGGTAAAGAAGTATTATTTTCTTCAAACTTCGAAGCGGAACGTGGATTCCCTTTTAATTTATATAAGATCGGTATTGACGGGAAAAACCTTGAACGTATTACTCATGGAGAAACTTTTGATGCGTTTCCTGTGTTTTCAAATGATGGTAAATACCTGATTTTCTCTTCAAATAGACAGAATGGTGGTGGGCATGATACGAATTTGTTTATTGCTGAGTGGCAAGATTAATCCTTACTTATTATTGTTCAATCTTTCGCGCTCGTCAGCCGAAGACGATGTGCGTTCGTTTGTAGATAATTTCGTGTTCCCAAAACTATACCTAAAACCAACTTTAATATAACGCGTGTCAAAATCGTCATATAAGGTGTTGTCCTGATCTAAAAACTTCGAAGTCACAAAATAGTCTTGACGGTTAAATAAGTCGGAAAATATTAAAGATAAGCTTCCTTTACCCTTAAAAACGGTCTTTCTAAAAGACAAGTTGGTGTCTATTCTAGAGTCGTAATATAACAAGCCAATAACGCTTTTGTGAATATAGGTTAGCGTGAAATTAGCAGTTAAACTCTTATCTTTTAAAAATGAAAAGTTGTTTTGGAAAATGGAATAGTTAGACCACATATTTCTATTAACGGTGTCGTCTAAAACTGTGGCATTGTCATTATAGTTGTAAAAAGAAGTACCTAGATACATTGACCATCTCTCAACAATATTAAAATATGCTTCTAAGTCAAGCCCAATTTCTTCTGTATAATTAATATTAGCCCAAGTGTACGCTAAGGTTTTATCTATATTATTTTGAAACGGAATTTCAAATATGTTATTTTCATATTTCTTATAATAGGCCTGTACAGTAAATATGCTGTTTATTGAGACGCCTAGACTCAAACTATTGGTGAAAATTGGCTTTAAATTAGGGTTTCCTATAGCGAATGTATTATCACTTAAATAAAGCTTAAACGGATTTAAGGCGCGGTAACTTGGTCGTGAAATACTGCGCTTTAAATTTGTAAAAATATTTACTTTTTCCGTCGCTTGAAAACCTAAACTTACGGTTGGAAACCACTCTAGATAATTTTGATTGTTAGTTTGGTTAGTAGATACTGATATGGCTTCAATATTAGTTTGCTCTACACGTAGTCCAGTACTCAAGTGCCATAGCTTCCAGATTTTGTCAAAACTAACATAGGCGGCATTTACTGTTTCGTCGTAATTAAATTGGTCACTGTTATCTAGGTTTAACACAACTTGATTCCCCACAATATCTTGCTGTGAAATATCGTTATCCGTTTTTACATTCGAAAATTTTGCACCAATTTCAAAAGAAGACGACTCTCCAATAGGCAATACATAGTCTAACTGCATGGTCAAAATTTCAGCATCTTGATTGGCTTTTGTAGTAAAAGCATTGTTGTCGTAAAACGAATTATCTCCTAAAAAATAATCGGTAATAACATCTTGATTCTGTCTGTGATCGTAAGTCGTATAATGCGTGTTTATTGAGAGTTTAGCGTTGTCTTTTTTAAATGTATGAGCATAACCCATGTCAAACCCTAAGTTATGTTTTTCTTCTTTTCCGGTGTTCTCAGAAAAAAAGTTTGCAACATCATCATTAGTGGCCGGTGTTATTTTTGTATTACTAGTTATAAAGCTTTTGGAGTAAGGTATAAATTGTGTGTTAGCAGAAATACTAAAGGTGTTGTTTTCGTTTATATCCCAATCAAAATTAAAGTTAAAATTATGGGTGTCGGACCACGTATTTCTATCTATATCAGAGTCCCACTCTTGGTCTGGATAATTTATAATCATCCGCTCAACACGATCTACTTTTTTGTCGTTATAACTATAATTAGCAAAAAAGCTAACTGTAGATCCTTTAAAATAATTAGACATGCCATAATTAGTCTTTGGAAAAACACCTTGCGTATAATTACTAAATAGACTTCCACTATAACCCGAAACAAGACTCTTGGACATTATAATATTTAGTACAACACCACTTTCGGCGCCATAGCGGGCGGGGGGATTGGTGATTACCTCTACAGATTTAATATTTGATGCAGATGTGCCCTCAAGAAGCTCTATAATTTCGCTCGATGAAATGTGTACTTTTTTATCATTAATATAAACCGTTGGTGTCGCTCCCATTACAGTTATACTATTATTTAAAACTAAAACCCGTGGTGTGCTTCTAAGTACCTCCATCATATTCCCTTCGCTTAAAGCTGTTTTTTCAACATTAAAAACCAAACGGTCTACTTCGCGCTTAATTGTGGGTCTTCTATATGTAATTTGAATCGCAGAGAGTGCTTCGATAGATTCTTTTAGAATAATTGAAGGCACCGTTAAATCATTATTTACAGAGATATTCCTATAATTGTCTTCATAACTAATAAAACTAGTTTTGAGAATATAACTATTTGCTAGTATTTCATCGAATTTAAATTCGCCGTCTTCATTAGATGTTGTACCAGAAACAATGGTAGAATCTTGAGCTTTTAAAAGCAAAATATTTGCATAAGCAACAGGGTTAGATGTTTCATCTATTATTTCACCTGTAACCTTATATGATTGGCTCCATATAGGGGAAGTGCATAACAAAAAGGCAATCAAATAACTATTTTTCAAACTATAAATTTGTCATATTGTGTATCGCAAACATATAACATTTACTTAACATAAAGTTACGGATAAACCGCAATTGTGCATTTTACATCTACCTAACACAATTAAAACATACTTAAATCTAATATACACAGATTCTAAATGTTATAAATTTATGTACTTTTGCAGTCCGGCTGAGAAAGCCTCAATTTATTATAGATGAAGAACATTAGAAATTTCTGCATAATTGCACATATTGACCATGGAAAAAGCACGCTTGCCGATCGCTTATTGGAGTTAACTGGTGCGGTAACGGATCGCGAAAAACAAGACCAATTACTCGATAGTATGGATTTGGAACGCGAACGTGGAATTACCATTAAATCGCATGCCGTTCAAATGGAGTATACGTATAAAGGAGAAGAATACGTTTTAAACCTTATTGACACTCCCGGTCACGTCGATTTTTCATATGAAGTTTCACGATCTATAGCAGCTTGTGAAGGTGCCTTACTCATTGTTGATGCTGCACAAAGCATCCAAGCGCAAACCATTTCCAATTTATACTTAGCATTGGAAAACGATTTAGAAATCATTCCAATTTTAAATAAAATAGATTTACCGAGTGCCAATCCAGAAGAGGTAACCGATGATATTGTAGATTTATTAGGCTGTGACGCCGAAGAGATTATCCATGCTAGTGGAAAAACAGGATTTGGTGTCGAAAATATATTAGCAGCTGTTATTGACCGTATTCCTGCTCCTAAAGGAAATCCTGATGAGTCTTTACAAGCTTTAATTTTTGATTCAGTATACAATCCGTTTAGAGGTGTTGAAACCTATTTTAGAGTTATTAATGGCTCGATTAAAAAGAACCAGCAAATAAAATTTATCGCCACCGGAAAATCGTATTCTGCTGATGAAGTAGGAACCCTTAAACTTAGTCAGGTTGTTAAAAAAGAAATAAAGACTGGTGATGTAGGCTACCTAATTACAGGTATTAAGGAAGCTCGTGAAGTTAAAGTAGGAGACACAATTACTGATGCTAAAAACCCTACTACAAATGCAGTTGAAGGCTTTGAAGATGTAAAACCAATGGTTTTTGCGGGAATTTATCCTGTGGATACTGAAGATTACGAAGAACTTCGTAACTCAATGGAAAAGTTACAACTTAATGATGCCTCTTTAGTATTTCAACCAGAAAGTTCGGCTGCCTTAGGTTTTGGTTTCCGTTGTGGCTTCTTAGGCATGCTTCATATGGAAATTATCCAGGAACGATTGGAACGTGAGTTTAACATGACCGTGATTACTACAGTTCCCAATGTGTCTTACCATGCGTTTACAAGAAAACATCCAGATCAAGCGATTATTGTAAATAACCCTACCGATTTACCAGATCCGTCAGGACTAGACCACGTTGAAGAACCCTATATAAAAGCGACTATTATTACAAAAGCTGATTTTGTTGGCAATGTAATGTCACTTTGTATTGAAAAAAGAGGGCAGATAACCAATCAAACGTATTTAACCACAGAGCGCGTGGAGTTAAATTTTGATATGCCATTAGCTGAAATTGTATTTGACTTTTATGATCGTTTAAAAACAGTTTCTAAAGGCTATGCTTCTTTTGATTATTCGCCAATAGGTATGCGAACCTCAAAATTAGTGCGTGTAGATATTTTATTAAACGCACAACCTGTTGATGCTTTGTCTGCATTAATTCATGCTGAGAATGCCCATTACATTGGTAAAAAAATGTGTGAGAAATTAAAAGAATTGATTCCACGTCAACAATTTGATATTCCTATTCAGGCAGCTATTGGTGCCAAAATTATATCTCGAGAAACCGTTAAGGCTTTACGTAAAGATGTTACCGCGAAATGTTATGGTGGTGATATTTCTCGTAAACGTAAACTATTAGAAAAACAGAAAAAAGGTAAAAAACGTATGCGCCAAGTTGGAAATGTAGAAATTCCACAACAAGCATTTATGGCGGTATTAAAACTGAACGACTAAGGGTTATTTCGTTTTCTGATTGAATAGGTATCCAATAATTATAAAACCAATACCCGTTAATATTGGCGGCTTCATATTGGCCTTTATACCCATTACTATCATAACAATTGCAATAACAACTAGTAGTATTAATGCGATGCTTTTTAGTTTCATAAGACTGTTTTCTTTATATATTGGTTGCTACACATTTAGTTGATTGAGTTTTTGTTTGTTAATTACTCTGTATGTGCTTCCCTAAATATACCAATTTCCAATCTTTTTCTATAGACTCCACCTCTTTATTGTAAGAGGTAATAATATGGAGCCCCCCTTCACCGTCTTTAATAAACAATGGAATAATCTCCTTATCATTCTTTGTGATTTCTATTAAAGATAAATAATGAGCTTTATCTTTTAAATCCACCTCTTGAATATTTGGATGCTTCTTGGTGAGCTCAAGGAGGGTATTATAATCGTCAGTATGTGAAAATAAGCCTTCTCTTGGGTTGTCTGTTGGGTCGTTCATCTCCTCGGGGGTTACTAATCTAAACGAACCGTTTTCACCAAAATGCTTAGTAAATTTATCAATGGCATATTTATCAATATTACTATTGCCAGTTAAAGCCATTAAATACCCAACGTCATTAAGTTCAATGTTATCCAATAAGGTGTCAGAATAAATATCAGAATTTAAGGCCTCCAAGCCTATTTCTTTTGCTTTGGTGATATTTTCCAGATTACTATCTATGAGTACCACATGCCTTCCGTTAGTTTCTAAATAATGTCCCAAAAGCCTAGAAATTTCAGATGCTCCTATAATAAGAATCCCTTCTGATTTACGCAAAAATACGCCAACGATTTTTGCAAACAATCTCGCTGTGGTCGCATTTAATATCACTGTTCCTAAAACGATCATAAAAACCAGGGGTGTAATATATTCAGCCCCTGCAACGCCATCTTTCGCCAATTTCAAGCCAAATAGAGACGCGATTCCTGCCGCCACTATACCTCTTGGTCCCACCCAACTAATAAATAGCTTTTCATTTAAATTTAAGGATGATTTCCTGGTGCTCAAAAACACGCCTATTGGTCGAATTACAAAAACAACAATCGCAAATAAAACCGCTGTTTTCCAATTATAAATAAGTAACATATCTTCCATATTAATATTTGCCGCGAGCAAAATAAATAAAATGGAAATCAATAATACACTCAACGATTCTTTAAAATAAAGTAGCTCTTTTAAATAGGCAGAGTTAGAGTTCCCCAACACCATTCCCATTACAACTACGGCAAGCAAACCTGATTCGTGGGCAAAAGTATCTGATAATACAAAAACACCTAAAACAGCTGCTAAAGCAAATACATTTAATAAATAATGTGGAATCCATTTTTTATTAATTGAAAAATTAAGCGCGTGGGCAAAAGTAAATCCAAAGGTTGACCCAAACAGAATTATTTTTCCAAACTCTATGAAGGCTGTTTTTGTGAATTCACCACCGCCACCAACACTTATAAATTCAAAAACCAATACGGCTACTAAAGCCCCTATGGGGTCTATTAATATGCCTTCCCATTTTAAAACGGCAGACACATCTTTCTTTAAGGGTATATTTCTTAAAATAGGTGTAATCACTGTGGGTCCAGTAACGATAATTAAGGCAGAGAATAGCAAAGAAATCTCCCAACTAAAATTAAAGATAAAATGAACCGCTACTGCTGCTCCTAAAAAGGTTACAAGAGAGCCTAAAGTAATTAGCTTGGTAATTACCGGGCCAACATTTTTAATTTCGTTTAGTTTTAAAGTTAATCCGCCTTCAAAAAGAATTATACTTATGGCTAACGAAACAAAATAGAATAAACTTTCGTCAGGAAATAACCCCTTTCCGTCTTTATAAATTGGTTGGATCCACTTGGTTCCATCTTCCGATAAAAATTCGGCAGCAATAGGCCCAACAAGTAATCCAATAAGTATTAAAGGGAGGATTGCTGGAATTTTTAATTTCCATGCAAACCATTGGGCTAATATTCCTAATATAATGATTCCTGCAAGTTCTAACATATTAACTCTCTTTTTGTAAAAACACTAAAAAATTCCAATGGCATAGTTGTCTTGAAAACCTAAGAACTGCCTTTGGAAATACTTTTCTAAGACATATGGCTTACCAAATTTCGTGAAAAAGCAAGCATGTTTTGTACCTCATCTGTACGTGCAATATGTACATATTTAAAGATCATTAATGCCTCTCCATTACTTTCAATGTGATGAATTTCATTTTGTTCCAAAAAATGAATAAGATCATCTGTAAAAAAATTTCTAATAGCTTCCTCATCTATTCCGCTCAATTGAAATTTATTAGAAAAACTAGGAAACTTCACGAAATTTATATCCTTTTTTGATCCAGAGAAAACTTTCACTCTACCGAAAATTTTATCAAAAAGGCCTTCTTTATCAATAATAAATTGTGGTATTGGAGATGGAAGTCGCACAACTTGAACTGTAGTTTGGTAAACTTCCAGGGCTAGCATAGCCCCTTCATCAAATACGATATCCGCTATTTCCCAATGTGTATCATTTTCTATATCCTGACCTTGTAAAGAATTATTTTTCATTTCTATTGGACGTGAATCAAAGAAATTAAAATTCCTTAGATAAGAGGTGTTCCAGTCAACTTCCCGTTCAAAAGACCAACCGTTTGCAATGGCCATTTTCTGTAATCGAATTTGACGTTGGGTAATTCGCTTTTTTACACGACCAGTGATAATTTTCAAAGCTCTATTATGACTCGTAGAAGCCACATGATTGTCTAGACCTATTAGTTTTACATTTCCTCCCTTATTTTCATGTATCCGTTTAAAGTCAATTAAATTTTCCATAATTGAAAGATCAACTAAACGTGTTTGAGCCATATCAATACGAACAGTTGACCCTATTGGAATCTCTTCCAGTAATTTGTCTAGCTTTAAAGCATATAAGAAATTAGAAATTCCCTTTAATTTAACATCGTAGGTGCCGTTTTCCAAATGATACACCTTAGAACCAGATTTATATATCTTTTTAAAGAAGGTCAAAAATCCAACCTTTGCTAATAATATTTGTAATACTAGTGTCACTAGAATACCTCCGATAATACCATAAAGCAAATCGGTAAATAAAGTAATAACAAGAGTAGAGCACAAGAATAACAACTGTTCTACTCCTTGATCATAGGCTCGTTTGAATACCTTAGGTGATGCCAATTTAAACCCTGTATGCACTAAGATTGCCGCTAAGGCTGCTAAGGGAACGCTCCTTAAAACAGGTGCCAAAATAAGCACAAAAAGAATTAGAAAAATTCCATGATAAAAGTTGGACCACCTAGTCTTAGCATTACTATTTACATTTACAGTACTTCTCACAATTACGGTAATTATTGGAAGTCCTCCTAAAGCTCCTGAAACCATTGTACTAAGCCCAACCCCTACCAAATCTTTGTTTAAATTGGTCGTTCGCTTGTATGGGTCTAACTTATCAACAGCACGGGCACTGGCAAGAGTTTCTACCGAGGCAATCATTGTAATAGATAAAACTGTAAGCCAAAATGCCATAGTTCCAATCATTCCAAAATCTGGATGCATAATACTATCCAGAGGGTTTTCTGGAATATCTATTAATAATTCTGGACCAACGACGTATGTGTTTCCCAAGAAGGAAAGGCTTTGTTCATTGAAAAAATCAAACCAGAATACTAAAGGCAAAGCCAGTAGTAACACCCACATTGGAGCGGGGATTATTTGAATAAATTTATGTTTTATTTTTTTATAAAAAACGAGTGTCAAGATACCAATTAGTGCAACTAAAAAAACAAAGGGATTGGCTTCTGGTAGTTGGTTCAAAATATCAAAAAGTGTTCCAATCGTGGTATCGGCATTCGATGTAGTTCCCAAGGCATAATGTGCTTGTTTTGCAAAAATAATGACACCAATAGCAGCCAATATTCCATGTAAAACAGAAGATGGTAATAACTTAGCAAATCGCCCCATTTTAAGAAAACCCATTATGGTTTGAATACCTCCAGAGATGACAATTGCAGCCAATACGTAATTAATATTCCCCTCTAGCGCTACAAGACCACCTAAAATTACTGCTATTAATCCTGCCGCAGGGCCGTTAATCGCCAAATGACCACCTCGAAAAAAGGTTGTTACCACGCCACCAATAATAGCAGAAAGTACTCCTGCCATAGGAGTTACTTCAGATGCAACAGCAATTCCCAATGCCAATGGTAAAGCTACTAATGATACGCTTATAGCTGCCGAAATATCACTTCTCCAGTTTTCTTTCAATCCAGTAAATCCATTACTAGGTACTTCGTTGTTTGTCTTCATAGTTTAAATAAAAGGTCAATGAAGGGCTTAATATACGTTTTTCAAAAAAATGAAATCCCTTAAAAAGATAAAAAAAATTACATTTTTATTTCAAACCTTCTTATCAACAGAAAATTAATGAGTTACAAAACATCCCATAATCAATAAAACAATGAATTCAAATATCCTAAATAGTGGCGATAAACCAAAAACACTCTTCTTTTATTAAACACAAAAAAATCTTAATTATACACAAATTTTACTAGGGTTTTCGTTAATTTACCGCCCATTATGAAATTATATCCTATAAACGCTGGAAATTTTAAGCTGGACGGAGGTGCTATGTTCGGCGTAGTTCCTAAATCGTTATGGCAAAGAACAAATCCCGCCGATAGCAATAATATGATTGATATTGCGGCACGTTGTTTGCTTATAGAGGATGGTGATCGTTTAGTTTTAATCGATACCGGAATGGGAAATAAGCAAAGTGATAAATTTTTTGGCTACTATTACCTTTGGGGAAATGATAGCATAGATAGCTCGTTAAAGCAGCATGGCTTTCATCGTGATGATATTACAGATGTTTTTATGACGCATCTTCATTTTGATCATTGTGGGGGAAGTGTTCAATGGAATGCCAACCAAACAGGATATGAAGTCGCTTTCAAAAACGCAAAGTTTTGGAGTAATGAAAATCACTGGAACTGGGCTATAAATCCCAATAATAGGGAGAAAGCATCCTTTTTAAAAGAAAATATAATCCCCATTCAGGAAAGTGGTCAACTTCATTTTACTAGTCTTCCACAAGGAAACACCTTATTAAATTCAGAACTAGGTTTTGATATTTTCTTTGCTGATGGGCATACTGAGAAGCAAATGATTCCTCTTATTAATTATAAAGGGAAAACAATTGCTTTTATGGCCGATTTGCTCCCAACGGTTGGACATCTGCCAATTCCATTCGTAATGGGATATGATACCAGACCACTATTAACACTTAGTGAAAAGGAATTATTTTTAAATACCGCAGCTGATAAAAATTATTATCTGTTTTTAGAACATGATGCCCACAATGAAATAATTACAGTACAGCATACCGAAAAAGGTGTGCGACTAAATAACACATATGCCCTTAACGAATTTTAATAAATGAAGAAATATTATAATAACTTTTTGTTTGCCCTAGCTTCCATTTGCCTTATGACTTGTGAAAAATCACCTCAACACAGTACTGATTTTACCAAAGAATTTTCATTTACTAAGGGTATAGAAGGGCCTGCTGTGAATAAAAATGGCGATGTGTTTGCTGTTAATTTTGAAAAAGAAGGCACTATTGGCGTTGTCGATAAAAAAGGAGAAGGACGGGTCTTTCTTTCGCTTCCAAATGGAAGTATTGGCAATGGTATCCGATTTGATTTGGAAGGAAATATGTTTATTGCCGACTATGTAAACCACAATGTTTATAAGGTTGAAAAAAATAGCAATACCCCAATTATCTGGGCCCATAACCCTGATATGAATCAACCTAATGATTTAGCGATAAGTGATACGGGGATAATTTACTTAAGTGACCCTAATTGGGAACTTAGTACTGGAAATATCTGGATGGTTAACCTCCAGGGTGAGATTAGTCTCTTAGAAAAAAACATGGGTACCACTAACGGCATTGAAGTTAGTCCTGACGGGAAAACTTTATATGTGAATGAGTCTGTTCAACGCAAAATTTGGCAATATTCTATATTAGAAGATGGTACGGTTACAAATAAGAAAATATTTAAAACCTTTGAAGATTTTGGACTAGACGGAATGCGATGTGATCATAAAGGAAACCTTTATATCGCGCGTTATGATAAAGGTACTATTGCCATTATTTCTCCTGATGGCCAACTTATAAATGAAATAACACTTACCGGAAAAAAACCTTCGAATATTACTTTTGGTGGTGAAAACGGTAAAACTTGTTTTGTTACCATGGCCGATCGAGGTAACATTGAAACTTTTAATGCCCCATTTATGGGGGGCTATTATAAAAAAATAAACGCAAAATAAATATTACGAAATGACGATGAAAATTTTTAGATTATTTAGCATTAGCGCGATAGCATTAGCATTCCTTTCGGGATGTGGTGCTTCAGCAATTATATCAACACCAATCGAAAATATTGATAATTCACCTATAAAATATAATGAATTATCAGAAAACGAAGCCCATACCTGGGCTCATTTAGATTTAGTAAAAGATACTATCCCAGGAATGAGTGTAAACAAGGCTTATGATGAGATTATAAAAAATAAAAAAGGTAAAACAGTCATCGTTGCTGTAATCGATTCTGGAATTGATATTGATCATGAAGACCTTAATGATGTAATCTGGACCAATACTGATGAAATTCCAAATAATGGGAAAGACGATGATAACAATGGATTTGTAGATGATATACACGGTTGGAATTTTCTAGGAGAGACTTATGATGAACAATTAGAGTATGTAAGACTATTAAGTTCTGGTGATAAAACAAATCCAAGATATCAGGAAGCCAAAAATGAATTTGACAAAGCCCACCAAGAAGCGACATCAAATAAAATGCAGTACGAACAAATTCTTGAACAACTCGTAGTTTCGGATAAAGCTGTAGCTAAGCATTTAAATAATGAAAATTATACGAAAGAAGATGTAAACGCTATAAAAACTGAAGATCAATCCTTGCAAAGACATCTCGGCCTTTTAAAATATTTGTTTAGCAATGGACTAGATAGTGTGACAGAAGCCAAGGAAGAATTAAACAATGGTATTGAGCACTTTACAGAAAGTCTTAATTTTAATTTGAATAAGGATTTTAAAGGTCGGAAAACTGATGATGACCCAAATACGATGTCCTCTAAAACATATGGCAATAACAACGTTAAGCCAGTAAAGAAAAGTGAGAGTCACGGGACACATGTTGCAGGAATTATTGCAGCCGAACGCAATAATGGTAAAGGCGTCAATGGTGTTGCTAATAATGTAAAGATTATGAGTGTTAGAGCAGTTCCAAATGGTGACGAATATGACAAAGATATTGCGCTTGCTATTCGATACGCTGTAGATAATGGCGCAACGATCATCAATACGAGTTTCGGAAAATACTATTCACCTCATAGTGAGTGGGTAAGAGAAGCTATTACTTATGCGGGAGAAAAAGATGTCCTTATTGTGAGTGCTGCGGGTAATGAAGGTGTTAATTTAGATAAAAAAAATAAATTTCCTAACGATGCTATCGGCACTGGAATAGAAACCTCTAAAACTTTTATCACTGTTGGAGCAATAGAGCCTAAATACGGATCAAATATGGTGGCTAAATATTCTAACTACGGTAAAACAAATGTAGATGTGTTTGCCCCTGGTTCTAATATTTACTCTACTTTTCCTGAAAACGAATACGAATCTATTGGAGGCACTTCAATGGCTTCGCCTGCGGTAGCAGGGGTTGCGGCATTAATTAGGTCTTATTACCCTGGGCTTTCCGCAGCAGAAGTAAAACAAATTTTAATGGCCTCTGGTTTGCCAATAAAAGCCAAAGTTATTGTGGGTGGAGACCCAAAAAATGTACAACCTTTTGAAGATCTATCAAAATCTTCTAAAGTTGTGAATACTTATAACGCACTTATTTTAGCCAAACAAATTTCAAAAAAATAAAATAATTCACTATTTTACCACCAAACTCTCATATATTTGATTCATTATGAAGCGATTAATCTTATTGGCCCTAAACCTAGCTGTTGTTTTTTCTTACGGAAAATCTAACAAAACAACTAAAACACCGTCTCAAACGGCTTCTACATATTGGCAACAACATGTAGATTATAAAATGGAAATTGATATGAATGTAAATACATATCAATACAATGGTAAACAAACCCTTGTTTATACGAATAATTCCCCTGATGTTTTAAACAAAGTTTTTTATCATTTATACTTTAATGCCTTTCAGCCAGGAAGTGAAATGGATATAAGGTCCCGAACGATTTTAGATCCCGACAGACGAGTAAAAGAAAGAATAAGTAGGCTTAAGCCTAATGAAATAGGTTATATCAAGGTTAATTCTCTTTTTCAAGATGGTAAAGCAATTTCTTATGAAACCGTTGGAACTATTCTTGAAGTTAAGTTAGCTCAACCAATCCAACCAGGCGCTTCCGTAACATTTACTATGGATTTTGACGGTCAAGTGCCCGTTCAAATTCGTCGTTCAGGAAGAAATAATAAAGAAGGTGTTGCCTTATCAATGGCACAATGGTACCCAAAATTGGCTGAATATGATTTTCAAGGATGGCATGCCGATCCTTATATTGCGAGAGAATTTCACGGTGTTTGGGGTGATTTTGATGTAAAAATAACCATTGATAAAGATTATGTTATTGGTGGAACTGGTTATCTACAAAATCCAAATGAAATTGGTCATGGTTACCAAACTAAAAAAGTAAAAAAGAATAAAAAAGAAACAAATACTTGGCATTTCATTGCACCAAATGTACATGACTTTATGTGGGCAGCAGATCCTGATTACGTACATGATAAATTACAAGTTCCTGATGGTCCAATGTTGCACTTCTTTTATAAAAATAAAAGATAACTGGAAACAATTACAGCCAAAAACTGCTGAATTAATGCAATACTTTAGTGCTAATGTTGGGAAATATCCATACAAACAGTATTCTGTAATTCAAGGTGGTGATGGTGGTATGGAATACGCCATGTCAACACTTATTACTGGGGGACGTAGTTTAGGTAGCCTAATTGGAGTAACATCACACGAGATGGCTCATACCTGGTTTCAATTTTTATTAGCTAGTAATGAAGCGAAACACGAATGGATGGACGAAGGCTTTGCAAGCTACATTAGTGGTTTAGCAATGAATAAAATCATGGACAGAAAAAGCGCGCATCCAACTGAAAGTGCATATAAAAGCTATATTAAATTAGCCCTTTCCGGAAAAGAACAACCCTTAACGACGCATGCCGATCGCTATGAATATAATGGTTCCTATGGAACCTCTGCTTATAGTAAAGGCTCTGTGTTTTTAGCGCAATTAGGCTATGTAATTGGTAAGGAAAATTTAAAAGAAACAATTAAAAAGTACTATAACGATTTTCATTTTAAGCACCCTACGCCAAATGATATCATTCGCTCTGCAGAAAAAGTGTCTGGTTTAGAATTGGATTGGTATCTTATGGATTTCGGGCAAACTACAAATACTATTGATTACGGTGTTAGAGGTGTTGGTGGCAGAGGAGAAACCACTATTGTGAGTTTACAACGTGTAGGGCTTATGCCTATGCCTATTGATATTGAAGTTGAATATATTGACGGCTCAAAAGAACAGTTTTATATTCCACTACAAATGATGCGTGGGGAAAAACCAAATGCATCATCAACAACTGTTTTGAAAGACTGGGCGTGGACAAGTCCTTCATATAGGTTTACAATTAATAAGTCTAAACAAAACATAAGGTCGGTAACTATTGATTCAAAAAATATGATGGCCGATATTAATAAATACAATAATGTGGTTCATGTAACGGCTCAAGTGGTAAAAGCTAAAGAAATAGTGAAAACCTCTAAAGTAAAGACAACAAAGGCACCTAAGTCACTTCATTAAAAAAGAACTTCATTTTTTAAAAAATCAATCTCATTAATAGGTTTTATAATCTATTAATGAGATTTTTTTTGTTATTTAATCAAGGGCATTATCTTTGACTTATATGAACCGAACATATAATAAAACAGAAAAACTTAAAAGTAAAAAACTCATAGACAAAATGTTTGTAGAGGGTAAATCTGTTTCTGCATTTCCTTTGCGATTGGTTTTCTTAGAAACTGACAAAAAAAATGGTGAAAATATTAAAACAGGAGTCTCAGTTAGTAAGCGTAATTTTAAAAATGCTGTAGATAGAAATAGAGTAAAACGATTATTGCGAGAGACTTATAGACTGCATAAGGACACATATTTTAACAACATTACAACACAATATGCGTTTATGATTTTGTACATTGGAAAAGAAAAGCCAACACTTACTCATTTAGAAACCAAAATGAAATCATTATTCGAAAAATTTCACAAATCTGTTTCTAATAATTAAAATTATTGTGATGAAAAACATATTAAAAAAGAAAATTATTATTCCCATTTTAGCAATAACTGTGTTTTTTACAACTGCAGCTTTCAAAAGTGATTTTTTTGAAATAGCTAAACAAATAGAGATCTTCACAACACTTTTTAAAGAACTCAACATGAACTATGTTGATGAAACGAATCCTGGAGATTTAATGGATACAGCTATTAAAAACATGCTCAAAGACTTGGATCCATACACTGTATTTATGAATGAGCAGGATGTAGAAGCTGCAAGAATTAATAATATAGGAGATTATACAGGTATTGGGGCAAGTATAAAAACAAGTAAAGATCATCTATTAGTTATTGAGCCCTACAAAGACTATCCAGCTGATAAAGCCGGATTAAAAGCTGGAGATAAAATAATTAAAGTTGAGGCTATTGTCGTGTCAAGTTTTAAAGAAAACGCGGGCGATTTATTAAGAGGCGCGGCGGGGTCAAAGGTTAATGTCACCTATTTGCGCCAAGGAAAAACATTTACTGCAGACATTACACGTCAAGAAGTAGAAGTAAATGCTGTAACGCTTTTTGATATGGTTAATGATAATACTGGATATATTGCCCTTACCAAATTTAATAGCAAAGCCTCTAAAGAAACCTCCAATGCTTTATTAGAATTAAAAGCTGATGGCGCAAAAAAAATTATTCTAGATTTAAGAGGTAACCCTGGTGGTTTACTTCGAGAAGCTATAAATATTGTTAATATTTTCGTGCCAAAAGGACAGCTTGTAGTAACCACAAAGTCAAAAGTTGAAAAATATAACAAAACATATTTCACTCAAAACCAACCCCTTGATACTCAAATACCTTTAATTGTTTTAATAGATGGAGGTAGTGCCTCAGCAAGTGAAATAGTTTCAGGTTCTTTACAAGACTTAGATCGTGCCGTAATCATTGGTTCTCGAAGTTTTGGGAAAGGCCTTGTACAAAGGCCTAAGTCTTTAACTTATGGCGCACAACTCAAAGTTACTATCTCTAGATATTATACCCCTTCAGGACGCTGTATTCAAGCATTAGATTACTGGAATAGAGACACCGAAGGTAATGCAGTACGTGTAAAAAAAGAAAACTTTAATGAGTTCAAAACAAAAAATGGTCGCTCTGTATTTGATGGAGGTGGCGTACAACCAGATGTTGAAATTGCCCTTTCTAAGCCTTCCACGATTACCAAAGCAATAATTAATGATGACTATATTTTTAATTTTGCAACAGACTATTATTATAAAAATTCTGTATCAAATTTAAAATCGTTTAAACTTACAAATACCGATTTTAGAAATTTTAAATCTTATTTAAAATCTAACAATTTCGATTTTGAAACGAAAACTGAAAAAGCGCTTGAACAAGCGATGGAAGTTGCTAGTGATGAAGCATTGATGGAGAGTTTGTCTAATGATTATAATAAGCTCCTTTCTAATCTTAATGCCTTAAAGAGTAAAGCCATTGATACTAATGAAAAACAGCTAACGTCTTTAATAGAAAACGAAATCGTTAAACGTTATTTTTATAGAGAAGGATTATATGAATTTTATCTAGCTAACAATACTGAAATTAAAAGGGCTACAGAAATTTTATCCAACCTTAATAAATATAATAGTTACTTAAAATAATATTATATAATTTTCAGCGTATTAAAATACTTAAAATCTAATTTTTGGGTTATATTTATATACCTAATTTAGAAGCCTTTTAAGAATAACCAAAGTGAAAAAGATACTTCTTATATTTCTATGCTGCACAGGCTTTGTGTTTTCTCAAACTGAGTTGACACACGAAGTGTACTTTGATACAGATGAATTTGTAGTACCATTAACTGAGCAAAATCGCCTTCTATTATTCATTAGGAACCTTGAAAAAAATAATATTGAAAAAATTTCTATTTATGGATTTTGTGACGATGTAGGTAGTGATTCATATAATCTCAAACTTTCACAACAGCGTGCTAATGCTATAAAAACTATATTTTCTGAATATGAAATAGATGGTTCTATTATTAAAAACGTCGACGGAAAAGGAGAGGTATTACTTAAAATTATAAATACAAAAGATGCTAATATTATTCGTGGTCTAAATAGAAAAGTTGAAATAATTGCATCTATAAATATCCCTAAAATTGAGGAAGAAAAAACATCAGAATTAAAAGAAGTTGTCGATCTTTTAAAAGGTGATTTATCTATTGGCGATACTATTATTTTAGAAAATATTTTATTTGAAACTGGTCATAGTAATGTCCTTCCTGAATCTGAGAAAACTCTTGAAAATATTGCTAATATTTTAAAAGATCGCAAAGATATTTCTTTTACTATTCAAGGCCATGTTTGTTGCACAAAATATGCAAGAGATGCCGTAGATAGAAAAACTAAAAAACGTAACCTGTCAGTGGCTAGGGCAAGATATATATATTTTTATCTCTCTAAAAAAGGGGTTAATAAAAAACGAATGAAATATGTCGGTATGAGACGTAAATTTCCCTTAGGTGGAGAAGCTAAATTTGATAGACGTGTTGAAATTTTAATCACTAATATCAATTCAAATAAAAAGTAAATTATTCCTTAATCATGGCGATATGTGGAATATCATCTTCCATATACTCCTCACCTACTTCTTTAAAGCCTAAGTTATTATAAAACTTTTTTAAATATAGCTGTGCTGAAAGTTTAATAGTACTTGTATTATATTTCACTTTTATAGCTTTGATAGAGGCTTCCATAATATCATATCCATATTTATGTTCTCTTTCTGATTCAGCTACTACTACTCTACCAATACTAGCCTCATTAAAATAATGACCTGGTCCAAAAATTCTTGTATAAGCCACAACCTTATTACTTTTAATACCTAAAACATGTAGAGCCTTTTTATCTTTTCCATCAACATCCTGATACACACAATCTTGCTCCACAACAAAAACAGCACAACGTAATTGAAGTACATCATACAATTCTGTATTTGTTAATTCATTAAATGTTTTAGTATATAATGCTATCATTTCTTAAAGAAGACTAACTCAATGAAAATTTAATTATTAACAAGAAATAGAAATTTTATCTACTCTATTCTGATGCCTACCACCTTCAAACGGCGTTTCTAAAAAAGTATTTACCATTTGTAAAGCCTGAGGTATTGAGGTATACCGAGCAGGAATACATAATACATTAGCATTATTATGTTGTCTAATTAACTCAACAATTTCCTTTGTCCAACATAAACCAGCGCGAACTTCCCGATATTTATTAGCAGTCATGGCCACACCATTAGCACTACCACAAATTAATATCCCAAAATCGGCCACATTCGATTTGATATCTTGAGCTACAGGATGTACAAAATCAGGATAATCGACGCTATCATTAGCATCCGTACCATAATTTTTTACCTTAATACCTTTAGATTCAAGTAATTTAACTATTTCGAATTTATAATCTGTACCAGCGTGATCATTACCTATTGAAATTTTCATTCTTTATATAATTGTTTAGAGGGTATAAAATTACAAAATAAAGTGAAACCTAATTTTTATTGTGAATTACTTTATTAATTAGATGTTAATATCTAATTGTTATTTTTCACAACTTATTTTTGTTATTTATATATTTTTTTCCATACAAGAATTTATATTTAAAAACCAAATCTTTTTATAGAAAACAATTGAAATGTTATGAGTTAATATTATCTATATGTTAACATTAAAATCTAATATTTTTATTAAAAATCACTTGTTAACTATCCTTTTTAATAACTGTTAATAGTTATAAATAAAAGCTTAAAAATAAAGTAATTAACCTATTGATAACTTGTTAATAGTACTATATAAAAGGTAAATAAACTATTTTCAAAGTAAAATTCAACAAAGTTATACTAGCTATTAACACACTATAATAACCATCATTTTTTTTAAATTTTTAAAAAGATAAATGTTATTATAATATTAAATGTGAATAAACTTATTATTAAGCCATTATAAATTAAATTTATTAAATGTAGATTTGTCTTAATAGAAAAAAGAAGATGACAAGAAAGAAGAAAAAACGCTCTAATAAAATAGAGAATCTTACCAATAGTATTTTCGAAATACTAAAATCAGATAGAACTAAATCATTTAATTATAAACAAATAGCAGCTAAGCTCGGTGTAAATGATGCCAGTAGCCGAAATCAAATAATTAAAACATTACAACGCTTAAAGGCTAATCAAGAAATTGAGGAAATAGATAGAGGAAAATTTAAAGCTATAATCTCTACAGAATACCATACTGGTATATTAGATGTGTCTGCTAGAGGATCTGGATACGTAATTTGTGATGATTTTGAAGACGATATATATGTAGCTTCAAATAATATAAATAAGGCTTTAAATGGAGATGAAGTTGAGATTTATGTATACAAACGTCGTAAACGAGGTAAGTTAGAAGGCGAGATTACTAAAATAATTAAACGCGAACGAACAGAATATGTGGGTATTATTCAAATTCATAAAAGTTATGCTTTTGTAATTGCCGATAGTACTAAAATGTATAAAGATATTTTTGTACCAATAAATAAAATTAATAAGGCTGACGATGGCGATAAAGTCTTGGTAAAGCTCGAGGATTGGCCTGAAAAAGCAGATTCTCCATATGGAAAAATACTAAAAGTATTAGGAAGACCAGGAGAGCATAACACTGAGATTCATTCTATTTTAGCAGAATTTGGATTGCCTTATGAATTTCCAAATGAAGTTGAAGTATTTGCTAATGAAATAAATACTGAAATAAATGAGGATGAAATAAAAAAACGTCGGGATATGCGCGATGTTTTAACCTTTACTATAGATCCAAAAGATGCTAAAGATTTTGATGATGCTTTATCATTTCAAAAGTTGAAAAATGGTAATTATGAAATAGGAATTCATATTGCTGATGTGTCTCATTATGTCAAAGAAAACACGATTCTTGATGATGAAGCTTACGAACGTGCAACATCGGTATATCTTGTGGATCGGGTGGTACCAATGTTGCCTGAAATTTTATCAAATAATGCGTGTTCCTTACGACCACATGAAGAAAAATTTACTTTTTCAGCGGTGTTTGAAATTAATAATAAATCGGAAATAATAGATAGATGGTTTGGACGTACTGTAACTTATAGTGATGCTCGTTTTGCTTATGAAGAAGCTCAGGAAATAATTGAAACTAAAAACAATAATATATCTAAAGAAATTTCAATTAATGGAAAAGCTTATAAAGCAGATCAAGCTATTGCTGATGCTATTTTAAAATTAGATGAATTAGCTAAAATTATGCGTGTAAAGCGTATGAAAGATGGTGCAATTTCATTTGATAAAGTAGAAGTGAAGTTCAATTTAGATGAAACTAGTAATCCAACTGGTGTTTATTTTAAAACTAGTAAAGATGCTAATAAGCTTATTGAAGAGTTTATGTTATTAGCCAATAGAGAAGTGGCTAAATTTATTGGACAACAAAGCCCTAAAAAAACATTTGTTTATCGTGTTCACGATGAGCCAAATGACGAAAAATTAGCGGCATTACAAAATATTGTCTCCCGTTTTGGTTATAAATTAAATTTTACAGACCGACAGACTACCACAAAATCTTTAAATAATTTATTAAAAGACGTCAATGGTACTAAAGAGCAAAATTTAGTAGATACCCTTGCTATACGCACAATGAGTAAGGCAGAATATACTACTAATAATATTGGGCATTATGGATTAGCATTTAATTATTACAGTCACTTTACTTCGCCAATACGGCGTTATCCAGATGTAATGACACATCGTTTATTGCAATATTATTTGGATGGAAACAAATCGGCTAATGAAGATGCTTTCGAAGAAAAATGTATGCATTCTTCAAAAATGGAAAATTTAGCAACCAAAGCAGAACGGAATTCTATTAAATACATGCAGGTGAAATTTATGCAGGATCATAAAGACCAAGAATTTGTAGGTGTTATTTCTGGAGTGACAGATTGGGGTATTTATGTAGAAATTGTGGAAAATAAATGTGAAGGAATGGTGAGAATTAGAGATATAAAGGATGATTATTATCGTTTTGATCAGGATGAATATGCTTTAATTGGTGAAAAAACTAAAAACGTATATCAATTAGGTGATGAGGTGATTGTAAAAGTAAAACAAGCCGACTTAGTAAGAAAACACCTAGATTTTACGTTATTAGGTAAAAATGAGGCATAGTTATTGCTTTTCATTCTAAAATAATTTTTTATCAATCATTAAATTAAAATTTAAATTATGAAAAATGTTATAAAATTGATAGCGGTTTTATGCGTAACCATCATGACGGGACAAAATACTGTAGAAAAAACGGTAGGTGAGTTTCAAGAATTAAAAGTATATGATTTAATTGAAGTTCAATTAGTTAAATCAAAAGAAAACAAAGTTGAAATTAGTGGAAAGAATACTGAGGATGTTATTGTTGTTAACAAAAATGGGAAACTCAAAATTAAAATGAATATTGAAGAGAGCTTTGATGGTAATGATACTTCGGTGATATTGTATTATACAAGTATTGATATTATTGATGCTAATGAAGGTGCTTATATTTATTCAAAAGATAAGATAAAACAGTACGAAATTGAGCTTAAAGCACAAGAAGGCGGTAGAATTCAAGTGGATTTAAAAGTTAAAACTGCAAGTATAAAATCTGTTTCTGGAGGTATAATTGAAACCACTGGAAAATCAGATAAACAAGATATTTCTATTAATACAGGAGGTGTTTATAAAGGTAAAGACTTTGAAACTGAAAGCACTAAAATTGCAATACGTGTTGCGGGTGAAGCCGATGTGAATGCTACTAATCTTGTAGATATAAAAATTAGGGCTGGAGGTGATATCTTTATTTATGGAAATCCGGTGACCGTAAATGAAAGTCGCGTATTTGGTGGACGTATAAAACGAATGGAATAAATTAAATATACATATTAAGAAATATAACAAATACAGTTCTTTTATTATATTTGTTAAACTTCAATTTTAAATGCTGGATTTTTATTCGGCATTTTTAATTCAAAGCATTTAATATAAACCCTTAAGTTTTAAGGAATTATATCTTTTTTGAGGTTAATAACACTAAAAAAATCCTTCAAAAGGGTTATAAATAATATGATAGAAGATATTCAAGCAGCGATTCCTTTAGGCTTTTTTTTAGCATTTATGATAGGTCCTGTTTTTTTTGTACTTCTAGAAACAAGTGCCACTAAGGGATTTAGAGCGGCCGTAGCTTTTGATTTTGGAGTCATAGTAGCCGATGTTTTTTTTATTGGCTTAGCATATTTTAGTAGTTATCAACTCTTAGAAAATTTAAGCAATCAACCAGGGTTATTTGTCTTTGGAGGGATGATAATTACTATTTATGGAGTGATTATATTTTTAAAAAAAGCTAAGAAAACTACTGAAGAAGCAAGCGAAATTCAGTTTAAGAAAACCAATTATTTAGGATTATTTATCAAAGGGTTTCTTCTTAATTTCATAAATATTGGTGTGCTTGTATTTTGGCTAGGTGTAATTATAATTACTGGACCAGGATTAGAAAATGATTTAAATCGTTTTTTAGTGTTTTTTGGAACGATGATTCTAGCTTACTTTGTAACCGATTTATTTAAAATATTACTCGCCAAACAACTCAAAAGAAAACTAACTCCAACCCGTATTTTAAAAGTAAAAAAACTATTGGGTTTAATATTAATTATTTGTGGATTAGTATTAATTGTTAAAGGGTTTTTACCAAAAGATAAATTAAATCCTCAGGACCTTATTGAGGATATTAGATAATACTTTAAGCTTTATCTTCTTCATAAAAAGTTCCTCGAAGTGACCTTAAATAAGTCATTATATCCTTATCCATTAATCACCTTAGTTATTCTCAGTATTATAAAACAAAAAACCCTCAAGTAAACTTGAAGGTTTTTGAGGCGTCTAGCGGATTCGAACCGCTGTAGATGGTTTTGCAGACCACTGCCTAGCCACTCGGCCAAGACGCCATTATTTGCAGCAAATGTAAAAAAAATTAAGCGTTTACCCTACAACTATCGTTTTTTTCGTTTTTCGGTAATTTTTATCGTTACTTTTTCAACATCACCACCAATTGGAGGATTGAGTTTTGAAATAGAAACGCTAGTCTTTTTTACTGCTGGACTTTCCTTAAATATGCGATCTAATATCCGTTTTGCAACCGTTTCAAGAAGTTTTGAGGCGATTGCCATTTCTTCTTTTACAATATGATTTAATAATACATAATCAACAGTATCATTTAAATCGTCAGAAATACTTGACGTGTTTAAGTCTGCTTTTATACTAACATCTACACGATAATCGCTACCAATTAAGGTTTCTTCTTTTAAACAACCATGGTAGGCGTAAACTCTGATATTTTCTACTTTTATAGTTCCCAATATTTATAAAATTTAAGCGCGCATAAATACGCACATTTTAATAACTTTGTAAAATTATTAAAAACCTATGAACGAGGACATAAAATCTCTCAATTTTATTGAGCATATAATAGAAGAAGATTTATCAAACGGAATGGATAAGCAAAATTTAAGATTTCGTTTTCCACCTGAACCCAATGGATATCTACACATAGGACATACTAAAGCCATAGGAATTAGCTTTGGTTTGGGTGAACGTTATAATGCACCTGTAAATTTGCGTTTTGATGATACCAATCCTGCTAAGGAAGAGCAGGAATATGTCGATGCGATTAAAAAGGATATCACTTGGTTGGGTTATAAATGGGCTAATGAATGTTATTCTTCGGATTATTTTCAACAATTGTATGAATGGGCAGTTGTATTAATTAAGGAGGGAAAGGCATATGTTGATTCTCAAACTTCCGCTGTTATGGCCGAACAAAAAGGGACTCCAACACAAGTTGGTACTAATAGTCCATATAGAAATAGATCTGTAAATGAGAATTTGGATTTGTTTCAAAAAATGAAAGCCGGAGAATTTGAAGTAGGGACACATGTATTACGTGCTAAAATTGATATGGAAGACCCAAACATGTTGATGCGTGATCCAATAATGTATCGTGTGCTATATGCTACTCACCACCGTACAGCTGATGATTGGTGTATTTATCCAATGTACGACTGGACACACGGCGAAAGTGATTATATAGAACAAGTATCGCACTCATTATGTTCTTTGGAATTTAAGCCCCATAGAAAGCTTTATAATTGGTTTAGAGATGAAGTCTACCATTATAGTAATAAAGACTTACCACAAGCCCCTAAACAGCGAGAATTTGCGCGTTTAAACTTAAGCTATACCATAATGAGTAAGCGTAAGTTAATGCAATTGGTGAATGAAAATGTGGTTAATGGTTGGGACGATCCTAGAATGCCTACCATATCTGGGCTACGCCGTCGTGGATATACCCCAAATGCTATCAGGAAGTTTGTTGAAACAGTAGGCGTTGCCAAACGTGAAAATATAATTGATGTCTCCCTTTTAGAATTTTGTATTCGTGAAGATCTGAATAAATCTGCAAATCGAGTGATGGCAGTTTTAGATCCTGTAAAACTCATTATCACCAATTATCCGGAACAAAAAGAAGAATGGTTACAAGCCGAAAACAATCCCGAAGATGATAATTCTGGACAGCATGAAGTTCCATTTTCAAAGGAATTATATATAGAACGCGACGATTTTAAGGCACAAGCAAATAGTAAATATTTCCGACTTACAATCGGTAAAGAAGTCCGTTTGAAAAACGCATATATCATAAAAGGCGAATCGGTAGTGAAGGATGCTCATGGAAACATTACTGAAATACATTGTACTTATGATGCCGACAGTTTAAGTGGTAGTGGGAGTGAAGCCAGTTTGCGTAAAGTAAAAGGGACATTACATTGGGTATCAATTAAACATGCTGTAAAAGCTGAAGTTAGAGAATATGATAGATTATTTAGCGAAGCCGAACCAGAGAGTCATGAAGGCAAAACTTTTATGGATTTTATCAATCCAAATTCCCTGACTATAAAAACGGCTTATGTCGAGCCATTTTTACAAAATGCTAGCATAGGAGAGCAGTTCCAATTTCAACGTTTGGGCTATTTTAATGTCGATGAAGATACGACTTCAGATAAACTGGTTTTTAATAAAACCGTTGGATTGCGCCAAGATGTAAATGTAAAAGTAGGCTTAATTGAAATGAAGACGACTGTGATGCCAGTTAATGTTATAACACAGCAACGTAAACCAATTGATATTATTAAAAAATTAGGTAAAAAATACACCAATTTACCTGAAGAGAAACAGCAAAAAGTAAAAGCAGAGATTCAGGAGTTGGCTAAGAGCGTGTCCTATGAAGAATTAGAACCATTATTTGCAACTGCAGCTAAAAAAGCTGGAACGCGTATCGCAGCAATGTTAGTATTGGGTGTTTTATTAGCTAATGGATTGGAACGAAATGAATCGGTAAATGCGTTTATTGCTAAAGCTTTAGATGATAAAAATGAAATTTTAGTTGCTGAAGCTAATTTAATTTAAAAAAAGCCCCGTTAGGATTCAAATCTTAACGGGGCTTACTTTTTAGAATAAACAAAAACCTCCAAACATTTAATATTTGGAGGTTTTATTATTTAGAGATCTTTTACAGATTGTTCATTAACAGGAATGACAATTGATGTTTTAAAATCTGGAAAAAAGCTATTTGCCTGGGCGTTATTCAACTTGTCTGCCTCAACAAAATACCATTGTTTAATATCAGCGTTATAAAAACCAAATAATGAGCTTTTTTTGTGAATGCGTTTTTTTTGAGTTTGCATGGTAATAACCAGATAATTTTCTATCAAGCAACGATATTCACCTTGCTCACTTTTAAAGGAAAGCAGATTGCCTATTTCGCTTTTGTCAATGATAACACCCATAGCCTTAGCTTTGGACATTACGCTTTCTAATAGAGAAATCATTTTGTCTTTCCCTCCGGTTGCTTCTACAATATTTGGGTGTGTATATTTTATAATAGTTGCATAATCCAAATCAAGTAGAGCTTGAGATGTTTCTTGAGCCGATGTTAAAGCCGAGGCTTTTAATTCTGCTTCATTTTGGGCAAAGCTAATGCTGTTACCCACAAGTAACAGCATTAAAATTAATGAGAATGTTTTAGTCATTTTTTTTATTTCTATTTTGTTCCTTCATTGCCTCTCCAATCTGGTTACTTGCTGTAAAACTTGCTACCATACTATTCAGCATATCACTACCTGCTTGTGGTGAATTTGGCAATAAAATAAG